>PDWI01000181.1_pt1 | contig 94690 bp, 76 predicted proteins | sample 1430891 | NCBI WGS metagenome assembly PDWI01 (sample SAMN01162508, study PRJNA174530) | Oral metagenome, whole genome shotgun sequencing project. | biome: Marine environment; feature: Marine mammal; material: Swab sample of the gingival sulcus; isolation source: swab sample of gingival sulcus... | reverse complement strand
TATCTGCTGCTATCGTTAATGCTTTTGTTGAAGCAGATCAACAGTCTAGGATTGAAGCAATAAAGATGCGTACCAAGTTTATCAATGCTCTTAGGGAGTTTGAAGAGAGTACTGGTAAGACCAACACCATGTCAGAACTAGACTTCTACGAAGACCTACTAGAATTTGATAAAGATGGTGTACCTACTGGTTACCTTGCAATGCCTTGGTCATCTGACATTATGCAAGAAGAACGTAGGCAACGTGAGAAACTATTTAAGAAAGGGTTACTAGAAGATGACCCAGACTATATTGCCCTAACTAGGGGTTACAAAGCAGGTGAGTACAGTAAAGCAGACTACAGAGCAGCAGTTCGTAAGATGGCTGCTAAGAGGTTTGCTAGTTGGCAAGAGGCTAACGTACAGATACTGAATGATGCTTATGTGGAAGGGTTCATGGATGCTATGGATGAGTTTGAAGCTACAGGTGTCATGTCTCATACTGATGCTCTATGGCTTAAGAATGCTGCCCCATATATAAAGGTTATTAAGTCAGGTCTAGAAGATAATCAAATATCAGAAGAAGCAGCAGATATAGCTATTCAATGGATACAGGATAATAGGTGGACCTACTCTAATGTAATTGATAGGTGGAAGAACCCTAGGTGGGAGAAACTCATGAAGAAATGGGGTATACCTACTGATATACCTTATTATCAACAGTTACAGTATATTGAGCAGAATGATAACCCTGCTGCTAAATTCTATAAGTTTATTACTCAGATATCTAAAGAAGCAGATGGTATGGTACCCTACTCCTATAGGTTAGGTTATAGGCTACCTGGTATATCTAAGTCTACTATAGAACGTATTAAACAAGGGCAGAATGCAGGTACTATTGTTAAAGAGGAATTCAAGGAAGGTGTATTTCAACGTGTAGATGATACAGAACGTGGGGAATCATATTTAGTAGATGAGAATGGTAACCCTAAGATGTTCTTACCTATACACTACGCTGGTAAAATGGATATTAAGAATCAATCGTTTGACCTAGCTAGTATATACTTCAAATGGTGGGAGTCTGCTAATGACTATCAGATTAAGCGTAAGATACTACCTGAACTAGAGATGGCTAAACACTTTGTGGATATACGTAAAGCTAAGAGACGTAATGCACTAGGTGATGTAGTTAAACGCAAGTTCAAAGTAGGGGGTCAGATAGATGATTTAGATGAATCTAATAACCCAGATGCTTTGATTGAGAATACACAGGTTGCCCAACAATTAACAGACTGGTTTGAAATGGCAGTGTATGGACAGAAGGCTAGACCAGGTGGGTTAATATCAATTAAAGATGATTTAGTACTTGATACTGCTAAATTAGCAGATGTGATGAACAAGTATACTGCCTTTAACATGTTGGCATTTAACTTAGTACAGGGTACTGCTAACGTTATATTAGGGGAAACCATGCAAGCTATTGATGCTGTTGCCAAGGAGCATGTTACTGCCTCTGACCTAACCAAAGCTACTAAACAGTATATGAAATGGCTCCCAGGTATGATGGGGGATTGGGGTTCTCGTCTACCACAGCATGTGGGCACACACCTCATAGAATGGGCTCATATTATGCATGATGATGTAGCTAGGGTTAACTGGTCTAAACGTACTAAAGTAGGCCAAGAGTTGGGTAATGGGGCTCTGTTTGCCATGCAGGAAGGTGGGGAACATTGGATGCAATCACGTTACCTATTCGCTAGGTTAATACACAAACAAGCATACGATAAGGATGGTAACCACCTAGGTAATATGTTAGAGATGTATTACATGAATAAAGATGGGGAATTAGCACTCAAAGATGAAGTAGACCTAGAGAAATCTAAATGGACTGCTAAAGATCAAGAGATATTTAGGCGTGCTACACTTGGGCAGTTATCAAGGATGCACGGGGAATATTCAGAGTTAGGTCGTATTGCCCTACAACGTGCTGCAATTGGGCGTATGGCATATATGTTCCGTAAGTTTATAGTACCTGGGGCTAAACGTAGGTTCCAGAAGCGTCAATATGTACAACGTTTGGATCAATATGTAGAAGGTAACTACGTTACTACTTGGAATTTTGCTAAACGTATGTTTACTGAAGCTAAGATACTCAAGTGGGCTTTGATGTCAGAAGATTGGGCATTACTAACTGATCATGAGAAAGCTAATATTAAGCGTACTATAACAGAGATTGCTACTGTTGCTACTACTATTGTTGTTGCTAATCTATTGTATAAGTCATTGAAGGATGATGATGACGATGATGACAAGTGGAAGGCATTCTTAGCATATGAAGCGTTCCGTGTTAAATCTGAACTACTATTCTTTGTCAACCCAGTTGAAACAATGAAGATTCTTAACTCCCCTGCTGCTGCCATGTCTTTAGTAGAGAATACTATACAGTTATTTAAACACCTTATGCCACGTTGGGAAGAGTATGAAAGGGGTCCATGGAAGAACCATTATAAGTTTGAGAAGGACTTAATGAAACTAGTACCACTATATAAACAATACTATAAGGTTCGTGATATTGGGGAGAATGTCACTTGGTTCAAGACCTAATACTTAACGGAGCCTAGCTTATAAACTAGGACCTAAACAAAAAAGTGTAAAAATAAGGGGGCTGACTATTATGTCGACCCCCTTTCTTCATTTAACTACCTAATTACACTACTGGTACTTGAAGTGACATCAATTTATCGTCTACTGTTTGTACCTTTTCCTTCTTCTGGTTTCGTTCTAACTCTTTTGCAATTAGGTCACGAATAACTACTCGTAACCTATCTACAGTTAAGTCATCTCTTTGCTCATCTGTGAGCTGTTTGAGTATTGTTTTAATCTTCAACTGTTGCTTGTACTTAGCGGGGATACACTGCTGTACAATAGACTTAGTTACTATAGGGTCCTCTGTCTCAAAAGTGAAGATGTGTTCAAACCTACCAGGCCTATTGGTAAAGTATGGGAGTAATACACTCATATTATTAATAGTAGCAATACATAAAATGTTATTCTTACTAGTACTACCGTCAAGGAATGACAGCATACCAGAATTATGGACACTTCTGTCTTTTTCAAACTCATCCATTACTAATACAATCGGTCGATCTTTATCAAACTCTCTGATATTATCAACCAAACCTGCGTAGTCTACACTATGCATAGTAGAAATAACACCAATTGCATTATACTTTTTTGCTACCCAACTAGCAATTTGACCTGCTAGGAAGGTCTTACCTGTACCTGGGTTACCATTAAGCATGATACCCATTTTATGTAGCATACCCATTTCTTCTCTAGCTTGATACATAGTGGGGCTAAAGAACTTCTCTACAGATTCCCATATTTCATCAAATACACCACCTCGGATATTCATGCCATTATCATAAACAGTAGTCTTTTGAAAGATTATATCTGCTGAGGCAAATGGGTTATCCTCTGTAATTCGTAAGTTATACACCCCTGCTTCTAACTGCTTAGTGGTTTTAAAAATATCCCCTGGTACCAAGTTCAATTCTTCTTTTTTAGTCTTCTTAATAAACATATGTTATATTAGTTAATGTTACAAATTTCAATTCAAAACACTTAAGTCTCGTACTGGGGCACGACTCCACGTAGGTTAAACCTATGTATGGGTTCATAAATCAATTTTAAGGGCCCAAACAGCCCCATACAGCGCATTTTTATATTTAGTGGGGTTACCACCTCACTTTTAGTGAAAGTCTGTATATGGGGCTAAAAAGGGCCTTAAATCAAGTGTTATTAATTAGGCTAGTGTCTGACCCAACCAAAAAGATTCTCCCAGAGATCATCCCAATAGTATTTTTTGTTCTTAACCTGTTGTTTAGCAACAGAGTAAGGGTACCGATTAGAGATGTCCTCTACACGTTGGTCACGTTCAAGCTTCTCCTTAGCTGCTTGGAGTCTAGCTTTCTCCTCAGAAATATTGGTGAAGAGTCTACGGATAAGTTTCAATTTCTTCAGTTCATCAATCTCCTTATTCAAGCGTTCAATCTCAAGCTTAAGGTCAATGATCTCTTGTTTACGCTTCTTCTCTACTTGCTCATCAGTCTTATCAGCCTTGAGTTTCTTATACTCTTTCTCAAGCCTTTTAACTTCATCGCGGTGCTTGATTTTCAAGTCCTCAATAGTCTCTTCGTATTCAGCACTAATCCGTTCCTGCTCTTTCCCCAAACGCCCAACTTCACGCATGTTTTCAAGTTCTGCTTCTTTAAGCTCAATTTTTAGTTGTTCATTGTCATACTTAACATCATTAAACTTTTTCCTAAGAGCAATGACATCAACCTTAAGTGCTTCAGCTTCTTTCTCACGAATCTGCTTTACTACATCATCAAGGTTGCGAGTCTCAACAATTTCTTCATAAGAAGGTACACGAGAAATATTAGCACCACAGTTCCAGCAACGAGAAGTATCTTTGTTACACGGATGCCCACACTTTTCACAATACTTAGTAGTAGTTTCAGACACTACTAATACTTTAGCATCTTCGCCTGCAACTTTAATTACTTTAGAAGACCTAAGGTCATCAACAAGTTTTTCAGCCTTCTTACGTTTAGTTTCTTCTACTTCAGCTGTCTCAATATACCGGTCTATTTGAGTTTCCAGGGAGCCGATCAAACGCTCTTGGTTCTGTGCTGTCATTTTAAGGTTCAACAGCTCGTCGGCACTAATAGTTACCTGGTTAGTGATGGGCGCTACAGTCATTTCTTTTGTTTTAGCCATAGTATATATTATTGTTTTTCAATTTCCTCAATGTAATCTTCAATCTTAAATTTAGCCTCTATTTTCTCCTTCACATCATCGTAGGGCATTACTGACAAGGTTGTAAGGAAAGCTCGAATATCAGCTTCTAATTGATGAATACGACCAGTATAGGTTACAACACCACGTCTTTCTTCAAACAAGGCACTTGCTAAGAGTACAGGAATGCTTTCGTCATTCTGAGTGTTATAAGGACCATACCTATCAGAGAAGAATCGTCTAAGAACAGAACTCTCTTTTAGCAACGCGCTAAACTGCTTGATCTTATCAATGAGGTGGTTAAATTCCCCATTTTCAATTTGGTCACGAATCTGCTTATGGGCTATTTCATTCTTTTTGCTTACTACATCTGCCAGTTCTGACAGCATAGGTTCCCCAATAGATTCAAATAAGTTTACAATTTGGTCGTTTGTAAATAATAAAATCATTGCTTATCGAAATATTTGGAATTAAAAATGGGGGCTGTTATTCAACCCCCATGTCTTTTACTTCAACGAATATAGAGAAGCCTATTGTTTTTAGGTCATACCTACGTATAGGGTAGGCCCAAAACTTTTGAGCAATCCTCATACATTCATCTGAAATGTTATCAAAATCATTCTTTATGATAGCCCACTTGTCTTCTTCAAAACAATATGGGATATCATATTTTATTTGTTCACGTTTGAATACAGCAATAATATGATCATCATTGCTTGGGTTATCTACGTCCCCTAAATAGGCTTCAATAAAATCAAATCGTGATAGAAGTTTTTCACCTGTGATACCGTAATCATATAGAACCAAAGGGAGTATTAACAAAGTTGTTAGGTTAAGCCCTAATGCTAATGGATTCCGCTTCATTATACTCGTTCAACTAATACGTCATGGTAATACCTAATATCATGGTCCCAGTTGTTAGTGTCATAATGCCACTTTAACTGTTCCATAATAGGTTCAATCATGTCAAACCCCTCATTGAGTTTGGTGTCTGTAAATTCAAACACTTTAACATCATTAGGGGTTTTCTTACCTACTGCTATTATGTATGTTTCTTTCTTCCATGTTTCATCCAGTGGTATCTTTAACTCATTCTTAAAGTACCAGTAGACTGCTAACCAGTAGAAAGCCATTTGCCTATGATATGAGTATTTATCTATGGATTCTCTAAAATCAGGTACCGAAAGTGTAGTTTTAACATCAACTATCCTAACTACCTTATTCTCATAGTCAATGATAAAACGGTCTAACATTGATTTACACTCTAAACCATTAGTGTAAGTCCAATAAATTGCAAATTCGTTTTGAATAAACAACTTATCTGAATTACCAAATACTACATGCTCATCATTATACAGCAACTCTCGTGCCTTCTTATGCTCACGTGTATTGGTTTTTATTTGATCTAATACCTCCATCCAACTATTGGACACAATCGCTTTCTTCACTTTAGAAAGCTTAATAAATTTGATATATTCTGAAAATCTTTTTGCTAAATCTTTTGCTTTGTGTAGGACCTTATCATCCTGTTCCTTAGTTGTGTAGGCAGACCTATAAGCTTTAATCAATTGTTCATTCTTAGTACCATTCTTTAGGTAAGCACACTTTTCACAAAATAGTTTTTGTTGTGCACTTTTGGGGGTATCATAGTCTAGGAAGGCGTACTCTTTCTCGAACTCTTCTGGTTCAAGGATATACATGTGTATCTGTTGTCCTTTATCAAAGTAGTCCTTCTTTTCATTCTCAATTTCACCATCCATCTGCATCTTAAAAGTCTTAGGGGACTCTAAGAACCATGATAATGATGAGTTACTAACGGCCTTTACACTATAATAGTCTTTCATTCTTTCTTTCCAGTAGTTTTAATAAGTTCTACTACTTCATCTACTTGCTTCTGATTACGTGGCATATATATAGTACATGTGATACCTGCATCATGTATGTACTTCTTGAACAGCTTCCATCGTATTGGGAACGCGTCATTCGGATTCCCTTTGGTTTCAATGATGAATAATTGTCCTTTATACCTGCCAACGAAGTCTGGAGTATAAGTGATTGCACGTACTAATGGTCTTTGTGGACCAAATTGCTTAACACCTTTACGCTTGTAGAGTTCGTAGGAATCATTCTCAAACCTGAATGACGGCATTAACTCATACTTCACTTTCTCATACTGGAAATTTATGTTAGCCTCCTTTAATCTTTTATAACAGTGTAGTTCTAGTTTACTCTTGAATTTAATACCATAGTATTCGAGAACAGTAGCATTACGAACCTTTTTATTCTTTACTGTCCTACGTTTCTTCATGGTTATCTTGCATTAAGCATACCTATACTGAGCAAGGTACGCACCAATTCTACAGCAGAAACACCTGTATCAAACTTACCCTCTGCTTCATCTTCAATCAGTTCAGTGAAGTTATGATACACAGGAATCTTATTAACAAGAGCTTTTGCTACATCATTCAGTGCATTCATATTCCTATCCCAACCTTCTGTAAGGTAAACTGCTTGAATTACATGCTCCCAAGCGGGGATAGCTTCAAGATATACACCAAAGTCAGCTTGTTCAACCTTGTCTGCTTCCAACAGCCGATTACTCAGTTGGGTCAGGTTATCAATCTCTTCTCCAAGGATATAAACTTTAGTCTTGCTTTTCATTAAACAATTCTTTTAGTAATTTAATGGTTTTAGTTTCACTCATTTCTTTAGCGAAATCACTTATGTCTTTGATACCATATATATCAAGGTAATGTTTAGGTATGAATATTACATCTAACCCAAACTGCTCCTTAAGTTTATTAGCACCTTTAATACCACCTTCGTCATAGTCAAAAAACACTACTAGTTTCTTGAACCTAGTTCGTAGGTGATCAATCATACCTTTAGGTATACTGGCACTTTCGCTTTGTGGTGATACTGCTGTATACCCAAATCGGTGTAGTACCATAACATCTTTAAGTGATTTAGTGATGATCAATAGGTCCCCTTTTTCTGGTAATTGTTGCAAGCCTTGGAGATCATAGGGGCCACAATTGCTTCGCCACTTATTAGTTCGCTTAGTCGATAATGGCCGGTATATTTTAACTTTATCATATACTCGGTACGCATACTGTGGGCAATCTGATGTGTAACTGTAAGGTTGCATCACATCATTGACCCAAAATGCTTCGATAGGGACTACATTAAAGTGTTTTAATATATCCCTATTCAGTTTATATTGCCCCCAATAATTGTCGTCAGTAGCAGTAAAGTTCTTACGCTTGATTGCTATCTGAGTCTTTGGTATTGGTAATGGTTCTGGGGGTTTAACCACTACACCTTTCTTTAATTTATCCCCTGTAACTAAGTCAGCCCATATTCTGTCTAGGGCTTGTCTATAGGTTAACCCATTTAACTTAGCTACTAATTGCACTACACCACCACTTTCGCCAGTAGCAAAGTCCTTCCATAATATATGACCATTCCTACCATGAAATATAGTCCATGATGGGTGTCTATCTTCCCTAAATGGGGAACGCATAGGTTTGTTTAACTTTACTTTGTAGCCAGTATAGTGTTGGTATATTTCTAAGGGGTTTAATACACTTAGTATTTTATCTAATGATAAATCATTTGTTACTCGTGCAGTGTCATATACCATAAAGTAAAAATAAAGGGGGTAATGTTACTTACCCCCAATGTTTAGTATTAGAACGGTAGGTCATCCGTAGCAGTATCAGTGCTAGATGATTCGAAAGGGTTAGCTTGTGTAGGCCGTTCCTGATCAGCTTGAGTCTTGACCATCTTATCAATAGACAGGATTTCAAGCTTAGATTTTTCTTTAGGTACGCTCATGTTCTCAATAAACGGTACATACCTGGGCAGCGAGGTATAGTTATTGAAGGAGTAAATAACTTTAATCCTTACTTTAACACCTTTGTAGCTAGTACCCAGCAGACGAATAGTCTCTGAACAAAAGGTTTTAAAGTCATCAGCTTCAATGACATACTTTTCTTCAGGGATAAATTTCGTTACAATGTGTTTAATCCTTTTAATCTGGTTAAGCTGTTTGTTGGCTAGTTTAGCCGGGTCATCGTCTTTAGCTTTCCACTCAGTATGAGACAAGGTTTTCTCTTGTTCATCTTGGAAATGAAAGACCATGTATTCATTGCCCCCATCAGGGCTAACTTTAAATTCGACATTTGTTAGTTCAACATTTTCATGAATTCCAACATCAATGAAACTAGTGGTGCTGGCTTCTGAATTTGTGTTGGTATCTACTTTGTACATATTATACTCCTTAGCTGTTTAACTTATTATTCATTCTTTCTATGAAAGGTGCGTAATCGTTTGGTATTCGCTCCTCTCCATCTTCTACAAACATTGGTGGTGTCTTAGCAGAATCAGTACCGTCAGAGTTAAGGGTAAGGAAATACTTACGCTTACCATCTTCTATTTGCATGTCTGCATAATGTACTATAGTGAAGTCTTTTTCTACTACACCCTTCCACTCTTTACCACGAACCAATATTCGTTTTTCAACTGCACCTGCGTCGGTTTCTACCCACTCATAATGAGCAGATACTATGATATGTTTTGGGTATTTCTTGATTGCGAATAGAAGTTTTCCTATCTCCTCATTGTAATAATTCCATATATCAAACCCACGCTTTGTGTCCCTAGCAGTCTTAACTAGACTATCTAGGTACGCCGATAAACTATCAAGTACCACTACTTCGATAGTATCATCCTTTGCATATTCGATAAGCTTTTGATAACATTCTTGCCAGTTATTAGGAGTACTGTAGTGTTTGAATTTGTTAAGGAAAGGTAGTGGCTTACTCTCCATATTTATAAACCCAGTAGTTTCAGGGTTCAAATTACGAAAAGCCATTGTCTTTCCTCGGCCTGACATACCCACAAGTGCAATCTGGTATGGGGTATTATTCATATTCAAACATTTATAGGTTAAAAGGGGGACCCATAATGAGCCCCCCAAAATCAATTGTTGTTTGGTCTAATTGTTACCTTAACCATTTACCTAGTAACGAGGAGTCTACGACCAAACCGATCTTGCTGTACATAATACCGAGTCTTACGTGCATCTTCGATAAACGTGTTACCGTAAGTATCATGCAGGATGTCAAACTGGTGTAACCCAACTTTAACATAGTCTGCAAAGAAAGTCACTTTAGACCGGATAGTAGCAGGATCGAATACTTTGTAACTACTAATGTCCTTAGCTTTAAACACCGGGGCTACTTCCTCAGAATTAAGCTGAACATTAACATTTACTTGTACACCGGTTTTCTTTTTAGGTTCTGCAAGTTTAACAGCCTTAGCAACTACACCAGTAAACCCAACATTCTCAGGTTTAGTACCGTAATTAGCAGCGGCATAACTTTCAACTGCCTTCACTACCTTAGCAAAGTCCTTGACAGCAGCAAATACTTTGTAGCTGCGACCATCAAGCCAAGTAAGCTGTTCAAGTTCAGCTACCGGTACATGACGATAGTCAAAGTCAGTGAAGAGCGTGGCATCTTGATCACCTACGACGATTACATCTCCGTGAGAGATGGTCGTCTTGTAAATAGTCTCATCTTCTGGTACCAAACTGTTATGATACAGAGCTGAGAGGACCCCTTTGATGTAGGGGTTATTCTTATCACCATCGTTTACAACAACGAAGGATCGCTTTTTTGAGGAAGTCCGTTTACGGACAGCACTAGTATGACAATATAATTGCATGGTTATAATTTATTTATTCAGGAGTGTTTAATTCCTCTAAAGTATTATGTTTTAAGTTATTTTTGAATCTTAATATTTTCGGTTCACCTTCCCTAACTTTAAGGAAATGCAAGAATACAACGTCTTTGACAGGTTTTTTGAATTTGCCGTATTCTGTGATTCCTAAAATCTCAGGTCGATGTAGCACAATAACATAATCGCTAGCTTGAAATAGAGAATCACTACCAGAAAGGTCACTACGCATTGGGTAGTGCAACATAGGGTTATTGATACGTTCTGTTGTTTCAATATTCCTATTCATTTGGCTTATTTGAATGATGGTAGTTTTACTTACCTTCTTTCTCTCAATGAACACTTTCTGTAGTTCATACAAGGTTTCACGTTCCTTTTGTCCATCCATACCTTTAACTAGCAGGGTATGGTCAAGTATGACAATTAGTTTCTTATCATCTTGCTTAGCAAAATTCTGAAACAAACCGATGGTGTTATCTATTTCCTCAATACTACCAGGGCGATCTACATAGTAGATAGGGTACTTACTGATTCGTGCGGTATGTTTTTTAATCATTTCATAATCTAGGTCCGTTATAGATTCTTCACCTTCTACTGACGAATATAATTCAGAAGTAGTACGGCGCATACGTTGTGATAATTTCCTACCTACTTGACGAGCAGATAGCATCTCAAAAGAAAACGACAGCACTATGAAACTGTCGTTAGGGTTATTATCAAACAAATCCGTCTCTAAATTATTAACGAAAGATGATTTGCCACTGCCGCTAATACCTGCTATTGTAATAACGACGTTGGACTCTATCCCACCCATACATGCGTTGTTAAACTTAGGCCACTTAGTCTTCAAGGATTTGATGGTTCCCATGCGTCTATCATCAATATACCCAAGAATTTCTTTGGCCGGCTCTCTAATATGTTTATAAGGCAGTGTTTTATTATTATTCCATTTCTTCTCCATAACCAACCTCCTTTTGTTCCAGAGTTGTCATATCGTTGGACTCAACGAAATCAGCATAAGATTGCCATGCTTCGGACGAGAGCCAAGAGGGCATGCGCTTCATGAAAGGCATATTGTTTTTCAATGATCTGTCATGGATTTCTGCACGCAAGCAGAGAATAATATGTTCGTGAAGGGCAGGGTTCCGCCTTATAATGTTGTGATACATCTTTCTGCACCTATGCTGGTCAACTCGTAAATAATCATAACTACCGTTTGGTCTCATCACCTTTATTGGATAGAGTTCAAATAACTCGTCGAATGGGTCTGCCCCGAAAGCGTGTGATTTCTTAAATTTAGTAGTCAAGCTCATATCTGTTAACCTTATGCTGCTACCAGGTGGTGCTGTAACATAACCAGCGTTGTAAAGGGCAGCCCAGTCTTCACGGAGTCTCTCTGATTGTCCTGATGCTTTGAGGTACTTGTTCACTTCTGTCCAATTACCCTCCCCTACAAGCCTAGCTATAGTATACTGGTGAGCCGAAAGGTTGTACTTAATTAAGTACGCTGTGTCAATGTCTAATATCATTTCGCCTAACTTAATCAGGAGAGGATACTAGATTTGTTATTTTTGTAAGTTTCTTTTTCTGATTACTCTCTTTAATTTTACTTCGTATTTATTATTCCCTATTCTCTGTATACCAGTGATCACTTCAACAAACATTATCTTCTTAAATGACTTAGTAGATAATATCTGTTCATCACTGACAGGGTGTCTGAGTATACGACGAACAACATCTAAGTGTTCTTCAATATTAAACTCAAACAATGGAGTTAACTGTTTAGCCAGGTCAATTGCAAGACGTATGTCCTTACGCGAAGGTGTTGTCTCTACTTCAATATGATTGTTCATGTAGTTAGCCACACGAGCCATTGTGATTGACCTAGGACAGGGTTTTTCATTAAACCCAGGTAATGTCAATTGTCCCATAATGATAGCTGTGGATTAATGATTTCATCAACCACCTGCTGTACTGCGTGTATGTAGTAGGCATAATCTAAATTATAGTTATGAATGTCACCTAAGTCAACATAATCGTTGAATATGACTACTGTTTTACCTGCCTCATAATTAAACAGACTACCTTTCTCGTCCTTCTTAAATAAAGAACCACCAGTAGTAGATACATAATACCGTACAGACTTTTGTAAAGTGTCTTTTGTTAGTTCCCCATTTGTTATAGTGTGATATTCGTTTGTAAATTTGTCGTCAATCCGTTTTGCTATACAAAAGTCTAATATATCTGTGTGGTTTAGTATTGTATCTTTGATAGGTGTACCTTCTACAAAGTAATTATACAAGGCTATCGAAACAATTGGTTTATCAAAACCCTTATTTAAGGGGTCTGTCATATTACCAAAACGAGCAGGCCAATCTTTAGTAAATATACCTTTGGTTTTTATGGAACCATCTTCCTTTATAGCAATGTAGTTATTAACATCACGTCTAGCATATTTACTGTAGTATGCGTATTCTAGCATATAATTAGTGTCCTGCTCCCAATCATTACATATCTGCTTATACTGATCTAATTTATCAGTAGGGACTAATACAGTAATACCATCAGTATTAGCTGATATTGTTTGTAACCCTGCTAATGATAATCTTTCTATCAGCATAAGTAGGTATAATTGACCATTGATTGTTACTCTTAGGTTTACTAATGGGTCATACAACCAATGGTTTGCATTCAAAGTTTTACCCACGCACGAGTTCAGAACCAGTTTCAAACTTTCAGCAGTAGTAAGGTCTTTACTATGTTTAGCTTCAATACGTTCATCTCGTAAACTAACATAGTTTTTTAAGAATTTACTACCTAAGTGTGCTGGTGTGAGTTTATGGTTGATAAACGTAGTCGGGTACATTGAGGCGATGTCCGCATCGATTACTTTTAAGTAGTCAGTAGCGATATAACACTGTCCTGTATCTTCACTATGTAGCCCACCTACACCCATTTTATAGGTTACCCCATCAAACTTCACCTTCTTCTTAAAGAATGGTAGATCTTTATAGTAATTAAAGTTCTTCACTTCTTCTAGTAGTAGGTCCAATGTATTAGTGTGAAACACTATATCATCAAACACTACTTGTGTGAAAGGTATGAATTTCCTTGGGGTACGTAGGTCCTTAAATGAACGAAGTGGTAATCCTGAGGCCTCTGAGTAAAACTTCTCAAGCAACCTGTTGGCAATACCACTATCTGATTCTGAATAAACATTTACCTTGAACCTCTTAGCAATATCAAATCTTAGTTTAATATTGTCTTTGAGGTGTTCAAATAATCTCTCTGTTATTAGTACATCATTTAGGTTATACTTAAGTATAGTATCTACTTGATCTACTGTAATAACTGAGTCTGATGGTAGCGGTAAGTCTTGTAACTTAGGCCACCTTAAGTTAACCCCTAATAGTTTTAATGACTTACGGTAGAACCCAACCTTCATTAAGTCTAGTGACTTAAATGGGAGTTGGTATATATATTCCTTGTAGTCATCATGGATTATTAAGTTTGACAAACGATATAGGTCTTTGGTAACGTCATTGTCCGTAGCCATTGAAAGGTCAAAATGGTTCTTACAGATGTAATTTAGTATCTGGTTATCATAACCACGTGAATTGTACCCAACTAACCACTTATTAGTGTCATTGATAAAAGTATGTAGTTCATCAATGTCATTATGTGATTCGTGAATATAAAAGGTTTTAACCTCTTGGGTTTTACAACACTTAAATATTGCACTGAAGAAGTTTAGGTACACCTCTAAATCAAATACCCATAAACTCGTCATTTAATATATATTAAAAAGGGGGATTAACAGTTAGCGCATCGAGCAATGCCTGTGTCTTGGGTTGGCACCCGCAGGGTTACTGATCCCCCTTTAATTAATCAGCAGATACTACTAACCCTTTTTCTCTGCTTGTTTACTTTTATGCTGTTCTGCTAGCTCACTTAACGCTGCTTTAAGCTCGGAGCGTTTAGTTCTAACAGCAGAAGGGAAGTTGTGTTGTATAATAACATTTTTCCTACTTAAGAACACAGGTCTCTTTATTGTTACTTCTTTCTCCTCAAGGTGAGATAAAAAGCGTTTAACAACGACACCTGGTTTTAGGCTACCATCCTTCTGTACCTTAGGTATCATGAATGGTTCCCTAGCTTTTGTGGGGTGGTTCCTGCCATACACTATACTTCTAATACCATATACAGGCACCTTGGTCTTATACTTAACTCGCTCAAAAACGGGTTCATAGATCGGGGTACCCTTTTCGTCTTTTCCCACTTTTTTCATTTTGGGCTTGCTAGGTATGACCTGATATTTACCCCACATATTATCTAACCTACGCTTCTCATATATGTGTCTACGAGTAGCTTTACGGTTTGTACCAGTGCCATGAGGTAAAACAAAAATGTCGAGCTCAGGGTTAGCCAACTCGACTTTAGTTTGTACCCACTCGCCATCCTCATTTCTTGTATAACATAAGGGGGGCGGGGTAGGCCTCGGTATTGTTCTTTTCTCTAGGCTGTCTTTATATGCAACCTTTCTCTTAATGTTAATTTGTTTCTGCTGCTGACTATATACAGAAAACGGCACCTCTTTATGGGTACCGTCTGCTATCAACTTGTCTGCCTTGTAACGTGGGAGTTTTATGATATTCCCCTCAGTAAGGCTCCCTTCGGTCACCTTGTGTACGTACACAGAAACGTTTTGTTTCATTTTTTCCTTATTAATTCTGTTTGCCCTTCTAGCAAGGACATTCTTCCTAGCCTTATCAATCTCTTTAAACCGGGCATCCACTTCTCTAAGTTGACGTTTAGCTCTAGCGATAGCCCTGGCTTGTCTAACAGCCTCAGAGAGGTCTTTTTCAAGCTTTTTACCTGGGGTTAGTACCCTAACACTACTTGAAGGAGAAGTCTCGAATTTGGGCTTCTTTGGGGCCTTATTTGAGGTCTTACGTTTAGTGGTGTTAGGTGGGTTATTTGATCCCCCGCCAGTCATGAAATTCTCAGTGATTTTATCAAAGATTTTTATGGGCTGCTGAAAGACTCCATTTAGGCTCATATAGAGCACATTGTGACAGACTGAGGTCTTACCCTTATCCAACCCGAGAAAGTGCCTAAAATCGGCTGTTTGGGGGCTTAAATTAGCTGTTTCGAGGTTAAACCAACGACGGGCTAGCTTTGACTCTGTTTTAGCCCTTAATTTGGCTTCATTTACACCATTAATAAAGATTGGGTGTTCCCCGTTTGATTCAGGGAAGACAACCACTTGTAGACCCTTAATTGTGAAAGATAGTGGGTACTTCTTATTAAGGTTTATTAATTCTTGGGTGGACATGTATGCACGTGTCCTTATATTGTTCTTTTTCATAAGCTGTTTTATGTGCGATATGTGAATTAAACCGAAGGGGCTACCCCACTTGCCCTTCACCCAACTTTGATGGCACGTACAGGTAGGTTTATGACCTGTCTCATCTAAAGGTGGGCAGTTAGTGTATATTTGCTTAATAGCAAACTGCACGTATTCATATTCAATACCATCAAGTATTTCCTGTATAGTGGGTACTCGATACATGCGGTATGAAACGATACGTGCAGCAGTTTCTATATTAAAATAACCAATGGGGTTCATTACTTGACTACTACATCGAGTTCGATGTATTGTGCAATAGGAGCTAAATCAAGTGGGGTATGCTCCTTATCAAGTTTTTTCATGAGTCTGTCTTTCTCAGCCCACAGTTGATTTATACGAATCTCATAAAGGCCATGTTGACGCAGTATGGATTCAAACCGTTTAACCTCTTCAAGCTGGCCATTGATTGCTACCAACTTGTGAAGTGTCTTAAAATATTCTTCTGTAGTTATCATTTTAGTGTATTTACCAGTCAGTTAATACTAGTGGCCCACCAAGGGTGAAACCACGTTTACTGTCAATTAATTCAAAATGTTGTTGAGGTACCTCTGGCTTAGCAGCAATACCCATAGCAAAGGCATTGTAGCCAATTACAGAGCCATTTACTACACCACCAGGTATACCAAAGTGAGTATGCCAGTGACCAATGTAATATTTGTCAGCAGGGAGTACACTTTGCATTTTAGTGACCCAACGATTGAAGGGCACCATGATACCGCCAATACCACCTTGGTAACGGAAGTGGTCACCATGACTGAAACACACAGTCTTATCGTAGATAGTAGCAGTAGTGAATTCCCCGTTTTCAACTATGATCTCCACGTTGTCGTAACCAGTAATACGGGTAAAGTTAGCCTTGATCTGCTGATACATCATCCATTCATAGGAGTTTTTGTATGCTGTACTATACCGTTTACGTTTGGTAGTCCGACCGTGGTTCCCATACTTGAGTATCACTTTGATTGATTCAAAATCCCCATTCTCTGATAGACTCATGATACCTCGTTCAAGGAGGCTTTGGACCATGAGGGATGCTTCAGTAGGGGACATGGCATTACTTTCTTGTAGTTCCTCATGAATATAACCTGTAATCATATCTCCAAGTATAGCAAGTACCATGTGTTTGATATTGTAACCTGCTTTACGTAAGGACTTGACCATCCATAAAGTACGCTTGAAGAATAATTCTAAGCGGTGTTCACAGATTTCAGGGGAGTATTCGTTGAGGTTGTTAATAGTAGCAGGATCTACTACTTCTTCAATATGCACATCACTAAGTAAACCAAGATAAGTAATCTCATCATCAAACTGAGGATTATCAATTACATTGATTGGTTCTTGGCTTGTTGTAGGTTGTGATTCAAGCGCAGCCATGAAGTTTAGCTTATCCTCTAAGTGTTTAATCTCTTCATTCAGCTTTTTATCTGATCTAACTAACGCTGCTATCCGAGATTGTAATGCTTTACGTATCTTTGATTCTTCAAACGAAGTAGTCAATTGAAACCTATTCTTTAGTGCAAAACTGTATGCATAAGCAGTACGATCACTAAGGTTATAGGTATCTTTTATTTTACGATGGCTTGGGAGATTGTTAATGTTTTTTGATTGTTGTAACAAGTCTTCCCAAATATCAATATTAAAGTTTGATGTCATAGGATAGTGTGTTAAAATTGATATTAAAAAGGGGCTACCCCGAAAGATAGCCCCAAACCCCGTGCCGACATCTTCTGATTCGGAGGGTTTAAATTGTGCATTTGTCTCCGTCACAACCTCTTTCAATCTCTAGTTCATCTGAAATGTTATTAGAGATTTTAAGGGGTTTTAATTTTGAAGACATTGCCTGATATTCTTCTTTAGTTATTTCTTCGTATGGAGCCTGGGCATAGACCGCCTTATCCATCTTAGGGAGAAAACTAATCCCTTTTAGCCTGTACTGATAGTAGTTTAATGCGTTTTCGATATCTTTCTTTTCATGTTCTCGGAATGTAATCGTACAGGATACTTGATTGTCAGCCCAATAGGCTTGAAGAAATGCTGCTAGTTCTAGTTGTTCCCACATAGATACGTCGTTTACAGTACGAACGCCTTCTACTGCTACTGGAACACTTACAACCATAGTTTTATCAGGTGCAGTAACGTCAGGCTCAACATGGTAGTTAGCCTTCTTTAATGGTTCAATCAAATCTGAATTGACATTTAGCCTCATACGTCTGATGTAGTAGTTAGCTTCTGGATAGTGCATGCCAGGAGTAACACCAGGTAGTAGGCTAACTGTGCCAGACGGTTTGATTGAGGAGATTTTAATAGACTTGGGGATAGCTAACCAGTTCGAGTATACATCATCGTAGTACTTGATGGTACTATAACCGTCCATAAGCCACGTTTTAAGCTCGTTTATGCCACGATCTGCAATGAACTGGGCTATACCACTAATGGAGGTCCCAATGCGCCTATTTCGCAGTTGTACGCGGTTAGTTTCAACCCAGTTGGTACTACCAAGAGTGACTGTTTTAGCATATAAGTATGCGAACTTTAAGGTACGCAAGAAATCTAGTCTGTCAGTAGCCTTAGATGGGAATGTCTCAACTAAACAACACATTTCATAGGGTTCTAGTGATTGTTCTAGACATGGGTTGCCACCTTTCACCCTACAGTCTTTAAAATCAGGTGATTCACACATGCGACTGTAGTCTTGCATATTATCTAACCATGCATAACCTGGTTCACCATTCTCAGCTGTTTGTATAGCTACATCTTTGTAGTCCATGCCAACTTCTGCAAGGATACTGTTGTTGCTAGTCCACCCGTAGTTAGCTCTATTGGCCTTAGATCCTTCCCATTGATTGGTGTCTGCATTCCACTTATAGTCTTTGAGTTTTTTAAATTCTTCGTTGTCATGATTACCAAATGCTATTTGTGCCGTCCTACGTACATTACCAGATACTACACATACCCCTATTAGGTTCATTATATCTGCAATATCTTCAGCAGAGATAGGTTTACCTACTCGTTTACTGAGAACTTTGTTAATGTTCTCATGTAGTTCTTGCAATGGTCCTGGACCAGCAGATTCACCACCAAATGTCCTAATAGGAGCACCAGCAGGGCGAATCAAATGATAATTAAACTTAGGTAAGGGGTCACCTTTGAAGTATGCAAGGAGTTGTAGTTTCAAAGATTCCATCCATCCTTCTCTAGAATCAGGGATATCATACTCTAGATTGGTTTTCTTATCAGGTGTTTGGATTTTAAGTTTACCCTCACCGAGGACATCAAACCCAACACCTACCCCAACCATAGACATTTCCATCATGAATTCAAAGGGGCGAGTTAAATCAACATCAATATTCTCAGTAGTAGTAAAGGCACAATTGTTCAAAGCAGCGAATACGCCACGTTCCATGACAAGGGGACTCCCCATTGCCCACAAGCCACGACCAGGTGGTAAGAATTTCATTTTAAACATACGATCATACATTTCCTCTGCTGATTCATGTGCTTTTTCATCTTCCCAACCAAGGTTATACTTGAGGATGTGACGTTTTTGAATAGTGTATGTGCCTTCAACAACTCGACGAATTGTTTCATACCACTGTTCTTTGGTCCCATCTTCCTTCTTACGAGAGTAGGATCTAATGTAAGCTAGTTCACCTAAGCCATTAAACCCAAACTTTGGGTCTAGTTTCTTGTACTTGTCTACAAACTTATCTTTTAGTTTAAAATCCATATGTGTACACAAAAAAGGCCAGGGATATATATGATACCCCTAGCCATATTTAATTATTGTTTTTATTACTTAATCTCCTTTAACAGATCTAACGATTTGTCAAGTGAGACTAGTACTCTTCTTCGGGAATTAAATTTAGAAAGTTTGTTGCTAATGTTAGTGAGTTTTTGATCTATCTCCCTAATTTTCTCAACTACTTTTGAGCTAGTAGCTCCACTCGTATAGAACTTCTTACGGTCCATCAGAGTACTGAATTTGTAAATGTAGTAGTTATTAGTTCGACCATTACAGTGTCTACCTCGGTTGGCTCGTTGAACAGCCAGTTTAATAATAACTAGTTGTTTTTCAAGTCGGTCAAGATAGTAAGTGTCTAAAGCACTTTGCTTGTACTGCTCTACTATGGTACGTTCGAGATACTTTTTGATATCAAGCACTACACTAAGTCGAAGTACTTTTTTCATGTGATTATGATTTAAAATCATAAGGGAACCTGCTAAACCTTATAATGCTTTTGATTAACTTAATGTTTCTTCTAAAGCAATCAATGTCGAAAAGTACTTACCTATTGATCGTTCATCTTTACTTTCGTAAGTGAAAGCTAGTGGGTCAATAGGATCATCACCTTGAATAATTTCATAATGTAAGTGTGGACCAGTAGATAGCCCAGTGGAGCCTACAGTACCGATAGAGGTATTGTAGTTAATTTTCTCTCCTTCAGTTACATTAATAGTATCAAGATGGGCATACCTTGTTTTGTAACCATTACCGTGGTCAATAATGACCTCGTTGCCATAACCCATCCGTGAGTGTTTGACTTTGATTACAGTACCGTCTGCAGTAGCCACTACATTGGTACCAGTTTCAGCAGCGAAATCAATACCCTTGTGGTTAATCCACATATTGTAGATTGGGTGTATTCGCCAGCCATAGTCGCTGGAAATACGCTTAATTTCTGCTACTTTGATAGGAGATGCAATGGGTATTGTCTCCCATGTAAGGCATGCAACTCCGTTTTCTTCCCCTTGCAGTTTTAGTAGGTCATTGACGGTAACGATGTCTTTATACCTATCTACTATCTTATTGATTTCACCGTCACTAGAGTTAAGGACAGCACTATCTTTAAGAGAAAAGAGGAGAAGAAACATTGCTAGCGTTTTCTTCATACAGTTAATATTGGTTCAACATAGAATAAACCCCGATGCCAGCTAGGACTATAGTGTACTAGTAGCACGGGGCTCATTCATTATCTTTGCGTTTATACGAAGGACGCATAACATATGTTACACGTCATTGATTGCCGTAGTATCAGCAGGGGGAGTCGAACCCCCCACTGATTGCGTGTGTCTTTATACAAACTAAAGTTTCTTATTAATCTTTTTAAGTACACTCCACTTTGGTGGTTTTAGTGCTTTAGGTCTGATTACTTTGAGCACACCATACCAGTAACGATCTGGGTTAAAGCTGAGTGTGAAGAGAGTAGTACGTGGAGTTTCTATTGCAAATGGGTCGTATGGCTGTATAATCTCTGGTGCATCTAGGCACAGGTTCACATAATTCTTCCATACATATTCGACAATACAAAACTGTTTAGCATACTTAGTTACGTGTAGCAAAGAAGCAATCTTTGCATCAAATAATTGGTTATAGTGGCTACCTTGACCTTTCTTGTATGCTAATTCAGCAATACGAGTAGGCAAAGCACCAACTACTAAATCCGTAATGTTTACTTTGGTCTTCTTTAAAGACCATCGTTTTCTTTTAAGAGAGACCAGTCCTGATTTATGTACCTTTACGTATTGATATTCAGGTATCAGGAATAATACCATTTCTTTCACCCTTTTCCTAACGACGGGGGTGGTATTGATTAGGTTCATCCGCTAGAATATTTAAGTAGGTCTGTAATCACCCGGTAATTAGGGTTGAGATGTGTTAATAGTATCTGATCTGCTAATATTAATATACCTGCAGTTACCATTACCCACAACCCAAACCTAATTATTTGTATATAAGGATCATTGTAATATCTATTACGCTCCTCAATACTTGTTAGTCTCGGGTGCCCTCTCGTTCGTGTATTCCCATTTAGGAAATATACTAGAGTAATAAGTAGAATAAGGGCGACACACATTTCTAGTTTGATTTGTCGTCGTCGCTTATTGAATATAGTGATAATCTCTTCTTGAGAATAGCCTGTCGATTTAGATAAACGAGCCAATGACGGCTCTTCCTCCTTCCTTAATTGTGAGTTATACTCTGTTAGAGTAGTGTTTACTTGTTTAAGTAATGACACTACAGAGGAATCGACATCGGCACTATTTTCAAGTACGTCGAGAAATGATTGCAGATCACGGCTGTTATCAATCACAATGTGTTGATCAGCCACAGAAATTGAGATAGCAAGGGAATCCTTCTCTACATTATACTTAACTTCCTGGGTTACTGGTGTAAACGCAGAAGAAAAGAATAAGAAAAAGAAGGACAACACCCATGCAAATGCTGTCCTTTTCATGATTGTCTCTTTTATGCTCCTTATTAGAAGCGGTCGTTGTTAAGTTGCTCCTCAAGATATTTGAGGCTTTCTTCCTTGAGAGCAATTGCTTTACGTACCCTATCAGCCTCTTCTTCGATAAAGATACGTGCTACCATTCGTGCATCTTCCTTACTGGCCAAGTAGATGTCAGAAAGATTACGAGTACCGTGAATAGTTTGAGGAATGTCTACCACATTATTTACGGTAATGAAACCTTCTTTCACTTGGCTAAGAGAGGTGACATTATAGTCAACAACACCAATGGTCATGGCAGGTTCTTTTTCAATGCGCTTAGCAGGATCATCCTGTACGGGGACAATCTTCAGCCCATAAATTTTAGTACCCAATGTAAGTTTGAAAGGATCAACGCATGGTACATCCAGTACTACTTCAGGCAGAGAATCTGCGTTCTTAGCTGCTGCACGAACAGTGTCAATAGAAAAAGATACTTTAACATCGACTTTTTGATTTTGCTTTTCCATTTTTCTTGATTATTTGGATTAAACTTCAATTGTGAAGGATTCTGATTGTTCCTTCAGTCTTTTAATTAACGAGTGATCTTTGATGTGTTCAATAAAAATCACAGTATCAAAATTGATATCTTTATAATCCCTGTGAACCTTTATCCACATGTTCGTCATGGGATCATTTTTCTTACCCCAGAAGTTTAGGGGCAACTTGTTACGTTCGTTATCCCAAAACTGTTTGAGGGGTCTAAGAAATACTAATTTCTTACGTTTAGATACTGATTTGATTATTGGTACCTTGATAAGAAACCACTTAACCTTAATAACTTTAAATGATACTGTCCTACACCAGTAGGTTAATTTAACTCCACCAACTACCTCGTCATCTGTACTATTAATTAATGTGTAATACTTGTATGTTCTCATGACTTGTAGGTTTAATGGTTGGTTATTGAAGCATAGGTAAAGTCTTATGAGCCCAAGACCACTTCTCCCGTGGCTGTGAACCGCTAGCCCGCAGGCATGTTTACTCTATTGTTTTTTACGTAGGGGGTGCAGCCCCTAACACTAATAAGCCCTATTGGTAACTCTTAAGTACACCCTAGTAGTGTATAGTTTATGACCAAATCTGTTTGGCGGTTAATCGACTTTACCTTGTTAGCTTCTAGAAGTATATTATCCTAAACTTCGGTGAAAACTCTTTCGCTTGTTGGCATATGTGCCGCGACTATTTCATTTGAAATACTTATCCGTTACGATCTTTGTTTAACGTTCACATTTACTTAATGTATTACTAAGCTTTCCTACTTTCACATAGGTCTCATCATTAGCGCGTCCAACAATGTGTTGCTATGTCTGACAGGCTTGGTAGCATTTACACTAATGTCGAGTAGTAGAGGGGAAATGATCCATATCTACTCAGTAGATTATTCATAATAACATTAATCACTGTTTCGGTTAAGCTGAGTATATATTACCGCACAACTCAGTCTGCGCGGGGTCTAAAAGACATTACGACGGGTAGTTGCTTTGGACACAAGCTACCTTAAATTAGTTTTTTTGAATTGTACATTAGGACATCACGGTCCTTGCTACTAGTAATTAACCAACAATCTTCTTCATAATGATTCCTATTGCTTAATCAGTGAGGGTTGCACTCACAGCTGCAGTAGCACCCTAGTTACGGTAGGGTTCCTTTTATACCTACTAATTACCTTGCCATTGTGTAATCAGTATCCAAGAATATGATCAGTTTAATAGTTCCATTTAGAAATGGCAAACTGGTTAATTTTGTAATTCACTACATTATAGTTGTCCCCTATACCTGCTTTGGTACTTTATTCCCAGGTATCAGCAGTGTTACAACAAACTGTATAGGTTTAGGTCCTACGTCTATCAAGTTTGATTTATGTTACCACCCTAGTATAGTAGCACATATCAATAGTAGCTTCCCATGCTTATGTTCCCGTGGGGATCACGTCACTACGTCGCTTTTACCCCGGTTGTCCCCGGTAGTAGCTCACCGTACTTCGTTTTCCTTTGCAATAAGCCTTTCCTTCTACCCCCAGTAGGAGTTGTCCGGGTGCTTATCTCCCAATCAGTTCACAGGAACCAATCATCACCGCAATCTAACTGTAACTTATAGACTCAGTGATACCTACCTCCTATAAAAGGTTAGCCAGCTACGGTGATTTTATTCGGTGGCCTTAGCAGTATGTATTTGAACCAGGGAATCCCACCCTTTGCGCCACGCATATACCTTATTGTCCAAGACGGCAATTGGTTGTACCATCGCACACACCACTGCGTACCAAGTTTGGCTAGTTTACTATACTGACATGCATGATTCTTGTATAGTAAACCATATGCCATCTGACTCCTGTCTTGGGCCTGCCGACACTACACAACCCTCAATGTATGTGAGGCCCCTTGGCCCCACAAAACATTGAGTTAAACGGGTCGGTAAAGTTGTTAGTGAATTTTAATGAGTACCCCTTTTGTAATAGGTTTGTCGTCTATATGGTTGAAGGAGTACCCTACCATCAAAGCTCTTTTTTAGAGGTTCATTTGATATATAAACCCTTGCCATACCTCTCGGTAAATCAAGTTTTTCTAATAAAGCTTCTAGGAATTGAATTAATTTGTACTTGACAGCACCATACGATAACCCATGTGCTTCAACGTACCGTTCGTTTATTACTGCTGCTAGCTGTATGAAACGTAGGTGTTTGTAAACAATGTAGACACATTCTTTGATATAGGGTAAACCACGAGTCTCCCTTTCAAGGAAATCAAGTTGTATATTCCAATATGCGTCACTTATGTTTACAAGTCTACCTAGTGGTTCCACACCACGTTTAGTGTGTACACCTTTGTCCCCAGTATAAACAGTAACCCATTTCTCATTGACTTGGATTCTGTTAGCAGGGGTAAAGGTTTCATGCCCAGGAAAGAAATAATAATCAAATGCACCACGAGTGGTTACTTGTATTTCATTCTTGGGCTGTTTGAGTTGTACATCACCAACAGTTCTAGTAGTAGTACCATCACTTACAGATACAAACTGGTTGAGTTCTTGTTGACCGTAAGTGGTGTATAAGTTCAATGCCTTCCTACCAAGGGTTAAAGCTCTGTGAAACACCTCGGAATTATATATTATGACAACCCTATCTTTACCATAATATTTGCGTATCTTTCTCTTTGCAATGAAATTATACACAAATTTGAGCCAACGTTTACTGAACACCCAATTCCAGAATTTGTATTCATATAAGTAATCAACCACATCCCACCATTTGGCTTCAAATGATTGAGTTGATTCAAATACTGTGTCAGACACATTCCAGAAATCAATGTTACAACCACGTACAAATGGGGCTAGTAGTGTAATGATGTGAGAATTAGTGTAAGACACATTAGAGTATACTGAATTAGTATAAGATATGCATTCTAATGCGCCACGTACAGTATATTCTACAGATTTCATGTTAGTTACTACGATAGCGCCAACACCAGTTTCAGACTCTACGCCTGCTGACAGTAGATACATAGGTGATTCCCTATCTACTGCATATTGCTCCATCTTATGCTTAAAGGTGGCACGTGACATGTGAGCATTTTCAAGGACAACTTGATTATCAAAATGCTGTTGAAATTGTAACAGGATATTGTAATTCTTTTGTCGACCACTAATGAAAACACTCTTTTTTATGTCATATATACCATTTAGAGTTAACATACGATGGGTGAACACCTTGTCTCTGTACCATTCTTGTGTGACATCACTAGTAGTGAATAAGTAGTTAATGCCTAACCTATTAACCATTCGTTTGAGCTCTGAAGGTTCAAGTTCAGTAGGTAGGGCAATAAATGGCACATTACGTATGATACAGGCAAAGTAGATAGCAATCCAATCTACACTATTCTCATGCATAAGAGCAATAGTAGGTACTATTTTACTAGATCGTTCTAACTCCTTAAGTAGAACAATGTACTTGTACAGTATCTTTGCGAAATCAGACATGATATATGAATTGACTTTCATTTTATTCCAATTCCTTAAGATACTGTCAATAATTAGTTGTTTCATAACTGCATAGGAATTAAGTTTTTATCTACAGTTTCTTGATAGACATCAAATGAATTCCAAGAATTGTTGATGACTACTACATAACGCGTGGGGTCAAGAGATTCAAGGTAATATTGGAAGTTTTTAATTTCCACTCTGTAATCACAGTCCTCTATCTTATCCATATTGTTAGTAGGGATTACGATTTGAAATATAGAGTATGGTTTACCTTCTATGAATCTGTGTATATTGCCTTGAAGCCGAGTGATTTTGGCTTGTTCAGCAAATACTGTTGACCCACGTTGCATATCTAATTGATGGATACGACTCACAAAGATATAGGAAAACACATCCTGGGTGCCTTCACTAAAAGTGGGTAGTGGAATCATTGTTTTGTTTCATTTGTTGTTTTTTGTACTTACGCCACTTAACTTTTTCTTCTTCAGTGGCTAACCTAAGACATAATAGGTTTTCAGTGTGTACCTCTTTATTGCGGTATATAATAGGAACACAAGAACTGTTAACCGCTTCACAAAATACCTGTACATTAAGATCAGATAAGTTGTTGAATGACGTGCCACCTCGGTCACCAGTTATCTCGAATATTGAGTCCATTACTTCATTAGGTTTACTTACTATTTTAGTAATAGTACCTGGTATATTACCAAGGGCAGTAACGTATGTTATAGTACCCCACATTGATTCACGTTTACTTAATATACGTGGTTCTTCGACTACAACAATAGATCCTACTCTAAATTGATTAGCTTGATTTACCATGATTTTCCGATTTTTGATTTTTTATATTTACGCCATTCTTTCTTCTCTGCTTCAGTGGCAGGTCTTAGATAGGATGTGTTTTCAATGTATATTTGGTTATTATCGAAAACAGAAGGAGTGTTATGGCTTTTAACAGCTTCGCAAAGTGCTAATCCGTAATCAGCATCTTTATAAAACCAGCCGAGTATTTTAGTAATGGTACCAGGAATGTTACCACCAGTATACTTCCATTTGATGTTAATAGGGTTTGTATAGTCACCCCCTAAATTTGTGTTCCATTTTGTTTTGATTTACGTCTTGCATGATACATTGCAAAGTTAGTATCTGGTATACCAACAATGTACTTCTCAATTTTATGGAATACCTCCCAAGATATAATACTACCAGCAGGGATGGGATCCATATTAGGTAATGGAGGATATACATCCACCAACAAGAGAACTCTGTCAAATACCCCTTCAAAAGCAAGCATTTCAACTGTACACAGTTCCATGTAACCCGCTCTTAACACATTAGAACTAAACCATAAACGTGTTATAATTTCTTTCTTCTGTGTCCTAGGGTTGATAGTATATGTACTAACACCGTGTGCATGAAAAATAGGGAGTAAATAACGAGCAATTTCTAGTCTTAAACCATCTATGTACACTTCAAGCTCCTTGTCAGTCTCACTGATATTGACTTTTGGGCTTATGAATGCACTAGCTGGTAGCCTATTAGTGAAGAACCTAGCTTCCTTAAGGGCTTGTCTAGCAGCAATTGCTGTGATTATTAACTTTGATTTTTCAACACATGTTTGTACAATAGACTTTTCTTTAATGTGTCTTTCCATTACTGAATGATTGGTTAGTTTAAAAAGACCTTGGTGCCTATCAATAACTAGGTTATAGATATGGTTTGAGTAATATAATAGTCATTGGATAAGGATAACTACCATACTAGTCAAACCTTGAGCACCAAGGTCAAACATAAACATCTTAATTACTTAGAAGATTACTTGCCCCCAATAATTTCAATTACTTTATTGATGTGTTCGTGTAGCTGTTCATTAGTAGCTTTAGAGAGTTTACGTGTGAACTTTGATGTGCCTTGTTTAGTAGCAGTGACAATCAAATTACGTACTTCTTTGGAACTACCAAGTTTAGTAAGTACTTCTTTGATAGCAACATTGTACTTACCACTGTTAACAGCATCACGAATAGCTTTGAATTCCGGGGGAAGTTCTTGTTTTGCGTCAGGTTCTGCTTTAGCTTCCTCTTTTGTTGAGGTTGTTTCTTCTCTCTCTGAGAAGTTAGAGTTGAACCACTGAATGATTTGTTCTTGAGACCAACCTTTAGCGTCCTCAATCTTACCTGATTCGATGGTTTCGATAGCCATGTTCAGAGCATCTTTCCAGGAACCTCCTGCAATGAGTTCTTTAGCATAACCATACACAGCAGCAAGAGCAGCAAAGTTTTTAGCAATATCCCAAACAGTTTTGGAATAACTAGAGACTTTTTCAGGTGTGAAGACCTTCTTTTGTTCTTCTATTTTTTGCTCTTTGTCTTTCTTCCATGCATTGTGTGCTTCACTAAACCATTCACGAACCATCTTTAAAAGTTCACTGCTAGAATGATTGAGCTTATGCTTCTCATTCAGTTCATGAGCTTTTTTACAGATTTGAGGATAGGTGATTGCTTTATCTTGAATGTAGTATTCTTTAAGTAAGCATTCGAGGTTTACTTTAGTTTCTTGATTAGCATTAGCTTTCTTAAAAAACTCAGAATACAATCCCCTGACAAACTTATCAACTTTCTCACGCTTATGGAATATGGCATTCTCTTGCTGTTCCTGCATTTGACGATCCAGTAACACAGCAGCACCCCAATCAAGGAGTTCTTCTGGGGTACAACCATCTTCAATGAGTTTAAGACCAGCAGGCCTCATGTCATTGATAGAATGAATACCATCAGGGTCAGTCAATACATCAGTTTGATCTATCTCTGTAGGTTCTTCTTTCTCTTCAGGTGTTTCAGATGCTTTGGTTTCAGCCTTATCTGTAGTAGGAGCAATGTGGTCTTTAACTTTGTCTACCAAAGTCTTCTTGCCACGCCTCTTCTCTACCAAGCGATCCCAAATCATTTGAAGATCACTCATCAGGTCTTCCAAACTTTCAGCAGAGGTGTCATAAACTTTACCACTACCAGGAACAGTACTAATAATACTACCACCATCTCTAATGAGTAGTTGAAGTTTCTTATGACGTTGAATAACATTTTTCATAGAAGTACCCTTTTTGATACCACGATTGAAATGTGATTCAATATCAGCTTCTTTTACTTTATGCTCACCAACAGTAGCAGCAGTAGGTTCAACTGTTACTTTAGGTTGCTCTTCAACTTTAATTTCAGTTTTAACTTCAGTGTCAGATTTTTCAACATCAGAAGTTTCAGCTTTAACCGCCTTTTCAGAAGCAGCTCTAGCAAAACGACCTTTGACATAACCCTCGAAGTTATTGTCATCAGTAAAGATCATAACATCTCTTCTACCATTTTCTGCTTTTTCAACGAGTTGAAGGTATTTGCCATCAGGTTTAACCAAGTATTCTTTGGATTCCTTAATGAACTCATCAGGATCCATGTCATTCTCGATAGCACCATCAAGGGCATGCTCAAATGCGTACATAGGATACGTTTTAAGCGTCATACGCCACTCATCTCGCCACGCATTGAAGTTCTCCTCAACATAAGCGTAGAACTCCGCTTCAGTCTTAAAAACACCATCTTCACTGACAAACGGTTCATGTCTGTCATTCAAACGCAGATCATCAATGATACCGCCATTCTTAATGAGGGTAGTAACCATTTCCTTGATTTGCTCTTTGGTAGGTTTGGGTGCTTTAACTTCAGTAGCAGTCTTATCCTCAGTAGTAGAGGCATTCTCCTTCTCTGAAGTGGATGAATCTGTTGTCTCTTCTTGATCCTGAGCGAGGCGGGTACCAAAGTTGGAGTCTCCCATAACTACTGTAAAATTTACATCCATCACTTTATGAATAAAATCATTGTAGTGAAGAGTAGTATAGAGGTTATACCTAACTTCATTGGCATTCTTGAAGGTAGTGAAAGGTAGAATATGAGCAAAATGCTTCTTGGTTAAGCTAGCAATTTGGTTCTTAGCTGCTTTCTCACTCTTAGCAGTAAGTTCAACACTCTGCATAAACTCAAGTACATCTTGAACTACACCTTCGTAAGTGTTGCCAAGTTCCTTAAGTTCATAGTTATTTTCCTTATTGCCAGATACACCAAGGGCAGCAAAGTGATCAAAATGGCTTACATCTTCTACTTTATCCAAAGCAGTGATGCCAGTTTTCCACCTGTTAACTTGCTCATGATTATAGGGCCTATTCTTGAAGAACAAGTTGATTAATTCTTCAGCAGCTTCCCTGTCTTCAGTACCCCTAGCAAGCATAGAGAGGTATTGAGTCCCAATCATTTGAAATGCTTTCTCCTCAAGTTCGAGGGTACGTTGCATATTACTGATGTTGGCTTCAATCTGAGGTTTCAAGTCAGCTTTAGCTTCTTCAGTAGCCTCTTTGGTTACTTCAGTAGTTTGTTCACTACTGTTAGTTTGAGTTTTAGTAGCGTTTGCCTTACGTACATTATCAGCAAGGGCAGCAACCCAACTCTTACAGGCTTTTTCTTTCCACACAACTGGCTTTTGACCTTCACCTTTGGGGGTATAATTACCTTTACCAAAGTAAGTCATAGCCATGCGCAGACAATCTTCTTCCCTACCTTCACTGAGGAGTTTACGCCCAACTTCATTGAGCTTCTGATGTGCAGGCATTTCACCAAGGTCAACCCCAGCAAAGAGGTTAATGACTTTAGTTTGCTTATCATCATCAGCAGGCTTAATTTCAGTTTCAGCATCAATTATTGCATTGTCTTCACCTTCAGATATTTCAGGTGTAATCATTTTAGGGAGTATGTCCTCAATGGCAGCTTCAGGTGGCTGATTGTTAGCTTTCATTTCAAGGTATTGTTGAACATTAACTCCAAGGAAGTTACAGTTATGATCTGCAGCTTTCATGAGGTAAGCTTCAATCTGCTCCATATTATGTTTAATGAGGAAATCATTGGGCCCTTGACCTTCTTGATAACGTTCAGCCCAGAACTGATATATAGCAATTGCTTTCTCAGGGCTATCCCAAATAACATTGCTAAAAGCTTGTTGATTAACCTTTAGCATATTGTTTATGGATTCCTCAACCTGAGGTTTAATTTGTTTTGCAGTACTCATTTTAGTGTTTTTTAATGTTATTGATAATGACACACGCTAGAATGCGTTTTAAGGCCCCAAATAAGCCCATATAAGGACTTTCACGGGTAAGTAGTATAGTACACCCGTCGTTAGTGAAATGCCGTATATGAGCTTGTTTAAGGGGTCTATGGGCATTTAAGCCCTAATGACTTTAAAACCACGTTTGTACAGCTGTTTGAGTATTGTAGCCCCACCGCGCTTAGTTTGGCATATATGTATATGCTCATGTTCACGCTTATAATCAGGAGATAGTGTAGCTGCTTGACGATTGGTTAACCTATACTCAATTGTTTGATCTTGAGTAAGGATGTAAGAGTAATCCTTAGGGGATAGTAGTATGAATTGAGCTGATGGCTCATGATAAACTACAAACTGTGATAAGTCCCTTATGTGGAATGTTTTACTATACCCACGATGTTTACGATTAGGTGTTAGTAAGTCCACAGTGGCCCTAACAGTGACCCCACTAGAAGAATAATGTAGCTTTGAAATAGTACCAAGCCCATACTTAGTAGCAACCATTTTACCATTGGCAATTTGTAAAGGGTATGACAAGGTAACTTTACCTTGATAGTAAGTGTAGTTGTCATCACCATGTTTTAAACCAATAGGAGGTTGCCCAGTGATGTTAGATATAACACCCTGGATGTACAGGCTAACTGAACCTTTACCTGGTGGTATAAGGTTGTGTAAGTAGTACCATGTGCGTAGGCGACGACGATACCGCTTAAACCATTTGCGAATAGGGTAAAGGAACAGTAGTAGCTTAAGTTTAAATTCTTCGGTCATAATTAGTTGATTAAGTGAGTTTGACCTTAACGGGTGTACTCAGCTTGTACAACTCATAGTCAGCAGGGGTTAACTCGCGATTGAATTCAAGCTTTAACCGCTTCTTAGCACGGTTAGAGTTTAAAGCAAGTGCAGAGTACATGAGTTGATTAAGGAGGTAAGCCCGTTTGGTAATACGTTTAGGTTTAGGGGTTGGCCTACGTTGTATGAGATTAGTAGAGTTAGACCCCTTAAAGTTAGTAGCCCCAGTAACAGTATGTTTGATTATACTGACTGCTTGTTTCTCAGTGATACCTTTGGTAGTCGTGAGCCCCATTTTACGACACTGTGATGCTTGCTTCTCAGTCAACGGGTATGAACGATTACGTAGGTAAGCTTTAGACTTAGGGTCTACTAGAATGGTTTGTGAGCCATAACGGCCAGAGTTACGATGATTTTGCATGATGTAATAGTTTAGATTATTTAGACATGTATTCAGTCAGATTTTCAAGGCCTGACATTACTACTTCACGTGAGTGATTTAAGTGAGAGATAGGTATCTCCTGTAACGCCCAAGCAAAACACATTTCCTCGTGCCTTAATAAGTCTATTTGTACTCGAGCAACCATAGTAGGTGCATGTGGAGTAGTAGGCTTAATAAAACTCTTAGGTGTGCGTTTAACTTTGAGTGTTGAAGTGCGACGATGTTTAAATGAGTTATTCATGATGTAGTTGTTTGTAGTAAACGGGTTCTAGTTTAGCATTATCAAAGTATAGGTGATTAGCCCCATTGAAGTAGCCAGCAATACACTCAAACTTAATTGATATTCGTAGGTCATCACCCCATGATTTATCTAGGGTAGCTAGACAACGGTGTATAGCGGGCATTAGGTCTACTGTAACCGTTGATGGTGTGAAGAACCCTGGGTTAAGTGTTTTAAAGCATGATGAAGTAATGGAGTTAACCTTAACACGTACGCTAGCCATTATATCCCCATCTGGAGGCCAATTAGGACCATAAGATTCGATACAATCAAAGGTTAAAAGCCATTTTTTGGGTTGTTGCTCAGGTGGTTGAACAGCCCAACACATGTATGATGCTTTATCTACTACTAAATCTGAGATTGATACCCAACCTTCAAGGTAACCTACATCAAGACCAGAGACCCACTCAGGTGCTTGATCAAAGGTTTCTAATTGCCCAGACCAAACTGTTGGGGGTTCAGGTTTTGAGTTACAGCTCGAAGCTAGTATGGATAGAATGAAGGTAAAAAATAAAACAAGTTTTTTCATGATAATGTAGTTTAATGGGTTTGTAAAAATGAAGGGGCACAGGCATTAGCCACTATTAGTTGTAGACTGTCTATTACACAGCTAACTGGCTAAAGCGAATTTGTGATGTTTGATCGTGTTATGTAAAGAGTATGCTAAAGCATACACGGCTTCTTATAGAAGCCTTGAACGAAGTATACTTGTGTATACTATGGTGTGCCCCTTCATGATTTAATGTCTTGTAGTGTTTGGTTTAATAATAGTAGGCTAGGTCGCCGTTATGAGAGTGGAAATGTAAGTAGCCTAGCTTGAACGGATGCTAGTTTTTTAAAAAACAAGCGAGTAGTATAGTGTAATAAAAGGGAGCTGCCTTGTTATAGACAGCCCCCTCATGTCAAACTAAACTATACACATGTCGTGCTTATAATTAAGCACTGGGAAACTCAGTCGATGTTTAACCGACTGAAGTATTTTAAATGTCTGCTGCATCGTCACCTAAACCATCGGTGTTGAGGTCCTTGATAGGGTCAACATCTGGTTCATCAGGGTCAACTGCTGGTTGTTCTACTTTAGTAGTTACACCAGTGGCAGTTTCAGTGATGGTGATCTTCTTGTCAACCATGTAAGGTTTGACTTGATTCTCGAACATTTTGACGGCTACCCCTTCAAGGTTGGCCAGGTCGTCCTCGTCACAGAACACTTTGATAACATTGTTCGTGCGTACATGATCGGCAACGTACCTGTCTTGTTCTGGGTCATATTTAGCCCCAACCCAATCACGACGTTTGCCATTGACGACTTGTTGCAGTTTGAAAGTGGGGAAATTGATGCTCACAATAGAGCCCAAGACAGTAGCAAAGAGGCGAACTTTTAAGCACCTGACTTTCTTCCCTTTAACGAGCATGTCAAATTTGCCAACTTCTTCGTAACCTTCACCTTCCCCAAGCTGGAGCATGTACATGATTTGCTCATACAACTCAGATTGAGTGTTGGCAAACACGTTATGTGCTTGAGGTTTCTTATTCCCAGAGATAACCATACCCATGGCAGGTGCGTTGGCAAGCTTGGGCCTAAGTGTGAGGTCCTTACACCGCTTGAAATAGCAGCGAAGATAATCTGATGCTTCAACACCAGCTTCTTTGGCGGCGGCTGATGGGTTTGACGTTTGCTTGAAGCGATAGCGTGTTACTTGGCCATTTTGGTCAGTGACTGGCAGGCCAATAACGTTAATTTCGTGTTGTTCTGGTACAATACCCTGAAGTTTGTTAGCAGGGTTGTAATGACGAATAATGTCTAAGGATGATACGGTAGTGTCCATAATTAAAATTGATTTGAAATTTGTAAATAATTAGTTGTAGGTAGTTTAATCAAAAACCTGGGCGGCCGTTATGAGAGTGTATTAGCATACACACGGTTACTGGCGTAATCTTCAGTGTAAACACACAATTATTAGTGTATTATTACACAGTAGTTAGTTACAATGAACTTGACGATATGCCTTGATGTAGGTCACATCATTACATTTAGCTAAATAGGTAGTGCTTTTTATTGTAACTTCCCTAGAGTACACACGATCAGCTTTGTTAGATGATATGTGAAACAAAGCATGAGTGTGAATACCTGGAGGATTATTCAACAGGTGTTTAAGGTGATCACGCTCAAGTAAGAGCAGGTGAGAGAATGGGTATTGGTGATCAACTAACCTCATAACCTGTATAGATATGTACGACAGTCAAGGCAAATGCCTGATTTGTCAGTAGTTAGACAGCCACAGATTGGACAGTTTGATACAAAGTTCAATTGCCTGTGGTGTTTGGGATTGTCCTTATCATCAACCCCAGGTGTAAATCTGATTGTTTTAGACATGGTGTAGTTATTTGTCAGTTGGATCTTTGCATTCTAGTTTACCATACGCACATGGTGTGAGGTTTATGGGTGCGTTTTTGTTATCTGCTGCAGCCATGATGAGTTCAGGATTCTCAATCCACGTAAGAGTGTAATAGTTAGTTTCCTCCTATGGATGTGAATTGATTGCCACATTGTTTGCACTTGTGTATTCTGATGTCCATGATTTGATTATTTATTTAGATTATAAGATGAGATCATGGTAGTAATTAACCCTATGATTATACAGCTAATCATAGTAGGTAGCAGAGCCCAGTGTGGCTTAGCTAGAGAGTCAAGATAGAAGCCAATGTATAACCCGCCTAGGATTGATAGTAGGCCTAACACTGCTGTGAACTTGTAGATGATAGGTTTCATATTAAGGTAACAATTGTGAACGTTGAATTAGCTCAAAGATGGTAACCCACCCATTACTACGAGCGGTGATTAAGAGGATGGTTAGTATAACACATGATACACCAAGCCAAAGGTGAGCGAACCCGCCCTTGACCTTATTGACTTTGTTGTCAATGTAGATTGCTATGTTAACCCCTGATAATAGTGTGACTAGAATGATCAGGAATTTACCTGTGATGTATGACAGCATGATTGATAGTTTTAGTTGTCAAACATTGAATCATCAGCAAGGAGTTCTCTTTGCTTGTTTATGTTATTGCTTAGTAAGCAAAGGTGGTATTCAATGTTAAGAGAGTGTTGGAACCAGAATATACGATACTCATGTTGAGGGTGATCCTTTGTTTTAATACTTAAGTGTCGTATATCATTCTCTTTGAGAAGGGATTTTAAGTAGTGTAGTTCTTCAGGGTCAGTAGTGTCAATGTAGCGTACTGGTATTGGTATGTCAGCGTGTTTAGACATGGCTACTATTCTGTCGTACTGTTCTAGGAATTTGTCATATATGTCCATGACTTATAGTTTTGATTGGTTATACTTGCGGTATTCATTGACTAGTAGTATGCCTACGAATATGATGAAGAGGTTGATGACCTGTAATTCAGGATTATAGCATTTGATTGCCATGGTGATACCAAGTGTAAGGGCATCTATAATGAGTATGATACCCCAAATTAACAGTGCAATGTGATTTTTTGCTTTCATTTTGATATGTGTTTGTTTGTTTGACAAAAAGTGGTTGAAGGCTAGTTTTTAACAGGGTGTTTTAACCCCCTTTCGGGGGCCTGCTATATTTGTTCCATATTGTGGATTTCCTTGAACCAGCGATATCCGTTTTCGTTGGTTTGTATTTTAAAAGAACTACAAGTAAAGCGTGTACCCTCCTTGATTTGCCTGTTTACCTTGATACAACCGTAGTCGTATGTGATAAATCCGAGGTCGTTTACTTGTTCCACTTTGAGTACCACTGTGTAGGTACCATTCTTCTTGGATTTTTGCTTCCCAGCAACTAATGTTGTCATTTTTTTGTGTATTTAGTTTGACATTTTATGGGTCCGGGGTGTTCCCCATTCCCCAACGGGTAGGGTGTAGTTGATTTGGTCATCTATGTGTATTGACATACAAAACAAATATTATATATAATATAGGTGTATAGAGTAACGTAGGAATTGCCAGTTGAGACGAAGGCGAAGCCAAGGAGCAACAACTCAGTAGTACTGCTACTATCTATAAGGCAGTTCAAGTGTATACATATATATAATAGGTGTACCCCTAACCCAAGTAGTCACAGCGTATAGTGGTACTGTAGGCGTTAGCCGGAAGTAAACCGCTAGCTGTGTGTATTATATGTATACCTATATATAATAGGTGTATTAGTGTTATGCATACCCCCGGGTTACATAGGTTTATAGGGGTGTAGGGGGTACTTATGTGTGGGGTAGTAGTAGGGGTGTAAACATACGTGAATTAAAAAAATTAAAATATTTTAAAAATAATTGGGTTTTAGTGTAACAAACCCATTTGTTATTTCGTATGTGCTTGCATACCGTTGGTGCGCACGAAATCATAGATTCGGCAAGCCCGCAATACGCCCTTATTTTTGGGTTTTAGGGTTTTCATGTTTTACAGGTTTTTAGGGCTAATTTGGGCTAAAATGGGGGTATTTGTAACAAATAATACCCTTTTTTCGTTATATAGGGTATAGTTGATTTTTGGGGTTTGGGCCCTAATGGAGTAAAAATTGACGTTCATTTTAGTATTAATTAGTTTTTTAAGTATATGATTGAAGCAGTATTTACCCTATTGGTTGGGTTTTTAGGGGGTTATTTGGTTAGGTTTGCTACTACAAATACCCGTGCTATTAAGCAACGTATTAGCCTTATTGAGGGGAATAAAGTTATTAAGTATATCATGGGGGTTGGGGACCAACAACTAGATGATATGGTTGCTACATTTGAAGGGTATACTAAACCCTATAAGGTGACTAAGGCTAAGGTTAAGGCCAAGTAACATGATTAAATATAAACCAATTATTATTGTAGGTATAAACCAATTATTATTGATTGAGGTATGATGAATAAGACACAAACAAGGCTGGCCGATAAGTGCGTGAATATTGAACCTGTACAGGGGGATGTGTTGATTGCAGTGAATAGGCTAAGGACGTATAAAGAACTAGGGCATAAAGCATCACCTGCTGACCCTGAGGTTGACCCTAAGGATGTAGTACCTGGGGAGACTGAAATGAAGCTTGAGGCTACTGAAATACAGGTTAACTATAGGTACCAGACTGGGGTAGTACTTAAGGCTAGTGATGACACGTTTAAAGTAGGTGATACTGTAATATTTGAACTAGGGGCAGTTAAGGAGTTTGACTATATCAAGGGGGTATCAATTATACCTAAGTTCATGATTAAATTTAAGGTTAATGAAGGCATTTAGTGAACTGTTAGTTGATGACTCAGTTGTTTATAATGATGCTGGGGAGTCTTTAAGTGAGGACTATGTTAAGGTTCGCCGGGTACTAGGGGTACCAGTGTTTAGGCGGGTATATCATGCAGTTTCAACTAGGGGTTCAAGTGGGTCTTCAGTTGGCTTTAAACAACGTAACTTAAGTACAGAATAAACGTATACATCATGGGGTGTAATTTAGGTTTAACTTATTTAATAATTTAGCGTTAGGCAGGAGCTCAGTTTAAGTTGACACTGCCTGAGTTGCGGCAAGGGGTCATTTAGGTTGGCCCTTTGTCATTTAAGGCGAATGTTATGTGTAAGGAGACTATAGATGATAAGATTAAAAGGCTAGCCAGGGAAAGGCTAGAATACATAGCTGACTTGAACTATCTTGAAGGTTGGGAGGATGCTATGGCAGATGCTGAGGAGTTAATGAACCTACGTGCTTTTAGTGGGGACGAATGGGTTTGGGTTGATGAATCAGGCAACGAATAAAATTAAAGTTATGAAAGGTAAGAATAATAAAGTAAGTAAAAACAACAAGGCTAGTAAGGGTAGTAAGCCCAACAAAGGTGGTAAACAAGGAGCTACAGCACCTAAACGTAAAGGGCGTTTTAGGGTGTTTGTTGACTGGGTTAAACGTCGTAAGATTCTGCTGTCATTGATTGGCATGTCTATGCTGGCTACTGTACTACTGTGTGTAGCTATATGTGACCGTGTTATGCCTACTACTACTGACGATAGCGAGTGGCACGTAGTTCAAAGTGCTTATGTACTTACTAAGCTGTGGGGTAACCCAATGGTTACTGATACTATATATATGGATAGTATTGTGGGGGTTTATGAGTTGTATGATGATGCTGCTAAGGACTTTATTGATCGACATAGGGCACAGGGTATTGTAATGTCTATACCTGATTGGCCTAAGGTTGACACAGTTTATGAGCATCACATTAATTATGTTAGCGATGCCAAAGAATAAGATAGTAGGGAAAAATAAGCGTAAAGGTAGTAATTTGGCTACTGGTCGTGATTACTCAAAACAAAAGAAATATAATGCTACCCCTGAACAAAAAAAGAAGCGGGCTGCTTTGAACCGTGAAGCACTTAAGCGTGGTATATATGGCAAAAGGCATGCAGCAGGGGAAGACCTTAGTCATACTAAGGATGGTAAAGTAGTGTTAGAGAGTAGGTCTAAGAACCGTGCTCGTCAAGGGGCTAATGGTAAAAGCAGGAAGAAGTAGCATGAACATGAGCACAGGTAAATATTTATATAGTTGTGCTAGGTGTGGTAACCTGAAAGCTGAGGTAGACACACGAGAAGAATGGCGCACAGAAAGGGTTAGCTATTGTGTAGCCTGTTGTCATGTAACAGGGACTACAGAGAAACGGGTTTAATATTAGTATTATGGTAATTAAAGACTTTGTGTGGGCTGCTGTCGTTATTGGTTTGGTGGTAGGGGCAGCAGTCACATTAGCTTGGCTCGGGGTACGTAAGGAGAATAAACGTAAAGCACGTATTAAGAGCCTGAAATGGACCCCATATAAGAATTAGGTGGGGAATATATTAATTATTGTAACCATTTTTTGATAGAACACGTATGCACAAGTTGTATACGTGTTTTTATTAAACATAAAGTAAACCATTATGAGTGAAGTTAAAGACTATAAGTTCCCCAGGGTTAAAGCTAAATCCCCCGCTGCTAAATACGGGGTGGATGAGGGAACTGAATATTACTACGATCGTAGCATTGGTATGTATGTAACATCGTCAGAGTCTGAGGAGGTTGGGCCTGGTGCTAAGTACAGTTGGTTCAGGGAGCAATCTGCCTTGAGTCCCTCTTTGATTAATGCCCTACTCGAATCAGGGGTAGTGGAGAAGGTCGATGAAGTAAGTGATGAGGCTACTACTGAGGCTAACGAAGAAAAGAAAGAAATTGAGACTTGGGATAAGGCAGATTTGTTCATGACTTGCGGTAGGTGTGGTGCTAAGGAATTTATCACTACTGCTTATGGTGCTGCTACTATTTATGTCCCTACTAATGATGAGGCAATGGTTAGGTTAGTGTGCCAAGAATGTGGTAATCAGATGATGCTTAGCTATTCAAATGGGGCCATGATGACCGAGGAAGAGAAGGAGAAGATTAAGGCACAACAAGCTAAGATACACGGGGACCATGCATCTGAAGGTGATAAAGAACCTGCAAAAGCAGACGGTGAACCATTAAAATCAGAAAAACCAAAAGACGATGAACCTCAGGAAAAAAGTGAGTAAAACCTCATTTTATACTGAGTACATTAAGACATTAAATGGCATACTTCGACTATCTCCCAGAGAGGTCGAGGTATTGTCATTTTTGGTAGCTGAGGATGCAACAGGCCAGTGGGATAATATAAATGGTACTGCTGTACGTAAGCGAGTGATGGCGGGTCTCGGTATAAATGAGTACAACTTAAGTAAGCATTTACATAATATTAAAGCTAAGGGTTTGATACTCCCTGTAGCAGGTAAACCTAGGCATTGGGTACTAAATGATTACATTAGGCCTAACATCGTAGGGGGTCTATTTGAATTAACAATAACGTTTGATATAAGTGATGGGAGCAACACCGGAGGAGAAGATACACAGGGATCTACTCAAGAAACTAGCTCGTAAGTATGGGAAAGACAGACGAGTAATAGATCAAATAGTACAGTCCCCATTTCTACTAGCACGTAAGGTTATTTCAGATAATATTGATCCGCGCCCAATCAGGCTGCGGTATTTTGGTATTATAGCGTTGAAGAGACCTACATCTAAAATAGATAGGATTGAGAAGCGTATAGAGATACTAAAAGAGCGTATGGAGCAGACCATGGTTATTATGGATTCTATGGGGTATATGATTAAGGGGCCTGAGTCTGTTAACCGTATACTTGATGAAGCATGGGAGACTAAGGACTTTGATAAGCTAGAGGAGATATGGGATTCTCACTGTAAAGTGATGTATACCCTGAATAAGTGGCGTAAGAAGAAAAAGGACTAATGAGGTTATTTGATATAGATAAGGGGCGTGTTGTAATGAATCCCACATCCTTATGGATACCTGAATTAAAGACTCTATGGACTAGGGACAAGTCTAAGGATAAGGCTAAAGCATACAATGAGATTGCTTACATAGTTTTTATGTATGATCATAGGTCACCATATAAGGACTATGCCGAGAAGGATAGGGAAGAAAAGATACGTAAGGACTGCTTCCCTGATAACCCAGATTGGCAGCCTGACGTTGCTGTGAGTAAGGCAATTAACAGGTTTAAGGAGTTTCAGGAGACTGCTAATTCTAGATTACTTAGTGCTGCTAAAATTGCAGCAGATAAACTCACAGACTACTTTAGGAGTGTAGACCCTACCGCTGCTACTGAGATTGTGAAGAACCTCAAGGAACTAGGGACTGTAGTTAAATCCTTAGATATGCTAGAGAAACAGGTACAGAAAGAACAACTAGAAGCTAATACTATTAGGGGAGGACAGGATGTCGGATTCTTTGAAATCTAATACGTCTAAGGAGTTAGATAAGCAATTAAGGCTCAAGGTAACTAAAAATTCAAAAAAGTTCCGTGGGCCTGCTTTGCATTATAGGAAGTATGAATGTTACACCTTTGCACCACAGGGTACTACTGAGTATATTAAGTATTGGACCCAGGAGATGGATAGGTGTTTATATGGGTATGTAGCAGAGGATGGGGATAGAATACCTGGTTTCTTCTACTTCTATTTGAACTATTTCCCTATTGATCTAGTTGCTCAGGTTGAGGTTACATTACCTAATGGTAAGGTAGAAATGAGGCCTCAGAAGAAGAAAGACCTACCTGAGTTCTATGATTATGACAGGTACTTCTTTGAAGCTGTAGAGGAGGCTGAGCGTAGAGGTAAACATCTGGTGGTTATTAAAGCTAGGCGTAAGGGGTATTCATATAAGATTGCCTCTATGCTAGTAAGGAACTACTACTTTATTCGTGGTAGTAAGGGGTTTGCATTAGCATCTGAAGCCGAATACCTAGTTAAGGATGGTATACTGAGTAAGGCTTGGGATGCCATGGACTTCATTGATGGTGAGACTGCGTGGTTTAAGAAGCGTCAGAAGGCTGATACTCGCATGCATAGGCGAGCTTCGTATGTACAGAAGGATAGTACTGGGGTTGCTGTTGAGTTAGGGTATAAGTCTGAGATTATGGGGGTTACTCTTAAGAATGATTCAGATAAGGCTAGGGGTAAAGCAGGTAAGCTTATTATATTTGAGGAGGCTGGTAAGTTTCCTGGGTTACTAGAAGCATGGCAAAAGGCTAGACCATCAGTAGAACAAGGGTCTTATGTATTCGGAACGCTTATTGCTTTCGGTACAGGGGGTACAGAAGGGGCTAATTATGAAGGGTTAAAAGAGTTGTTTGAGAACCCAGATGCGTATAATTGTTTGGTGTTTGAGAATGTATGGGACGAACACTTACGTGGACAGAAGTGTGGATTTTTCGTACCACAATATGCTAATTTAGAAGGGAAGTACTCTAAAACAGGTGAACCATTCATGGATGAGGATGGTAATACGATTGTATCTGTAGCTAAACGATTCATACTAGAAGAGAGGCAAAAAGTAATAGACAATGCATCAGATAGAAGGGCTATTGATAGGCATATTAGCGAAATGCCTATATCGCCGGCAGAAGCAGTCTTGAATATAAGTACTAATATATTCCCTAAGGCTGAACTAACACGACATCTATCAGAGATAAAGAATAATACTAAATATAGTGATCTAAAACAAGTAGGTAATTTAATATACAGTGCGGATGGGGATATCATTTGGGAGATTGATACAAAGTACAGGGACATCAACAAATACAGGCTTAAACCTGAGGATTCTAGGGAAGGTGCGATTGTTATTTGGGAGCACCCTGTTGATGATCCACCATATGGTATGTATATTATGGGGGTTGACCCGTACGATCATGATCAATCTGGCACGGATTCTCTAGGCTCCACATTTGTATATAAACGATTTCAAGCGTTTGAACAGTACTATGATCTACCTGTAGCAGAGTATACTGGTAGACCTAATACTGCCGAAGAATACTACGAAAAAGTGCGTATGTTAGCACATTACTATAATGCTAAGGTAATGTATGAGAATGAGAAGAAAGGTCTATTCTCACACTTCGCACACAAACACCAAGAATACTTATTGGCAGACCAACCCGATATAATCAGAGATGTTGTACAGGATAGCAAGGTACAACGGGGTAAAGGATGCCACATGAATAAACCCATTAAAGAATGGGGTGAAGGGCTAATCAAGGACTGGTTGAATGAAGAACAATCCCCAGGGGTTAAAAATTTAACTAAGATATTCTCAGAACCTCTACTAGAGGAACTGATAGCATATAACCCAGATAGTGGTAACTTTGACCGAGTGATGGCGTTCATGATGATTATGGTATACCAACAGGAATTACATCATGTTAAAGTCAAGGAAACCAAAAAACAGAATAAGATAGAATTATTCACAGGGGGTCTATTTAGGGACACCCAAAAACGTTTTATTATTTAATCTAGATTAAACATGACTAATGTAGACAAGTCAACCTTCCCTATACAGAAGCTACCTATGTCTAAGAAAGACGAGGAGTGGCAACACGCTTCTGTAGATGCTGTTATATCGCGAGACAGCAGTTACGGGGATGGTTGGGAAAAGGATGCAATGCAAGTCGCATATGGTCTGTATAATAGTGAATATGATGAGGAGGACCTCAAGTATGTAACTAACCCATTTAATGTTGAAGATGGGTTCCCTGCTAAAACACAGGATTTCAATATTATCAGGCCTAAGATTGATCTACTCATTGGGGAGGAGAGTAAGCGACCTTTTAACCTAAAGGTCATCCAAACCAATGATGAGGTAGTGACTGAGTTGCAAGAACAAAAGAAGAAACTACTAATGCAGTATATTTCTATGAAAATGGGGCTTGAAGGGGACCAAACTGACGAGTCTGGTCAACCACTTACCCCAGAGAACATACAGAAATATATTGAGCGTAGTTATAAGAGCATCGCAGAGGATGCTGCATTTCACACTTTGAACTACTTGATGGAGGAATTGAATCTCAAGAATGAGTTCATTAAAGGGTGGAAAGACGCACTGATAGCAGGGAAAGAGATATATTATGTAGGCATGCTTAATGGGGAACCTGTGTTAGAGCGGGTTAACCCTATGACCTGTAGCTATGATAAAGATCCTGATCTTGAGTTTATTGAGGATGGGGATTGGTTTGTTAGGCGTATGGAAATGAGCCCTGCTACTATATATGATAGGTTCTTTGATGTAATGAGTGAGAAGGACCTAGATAGACTACTAGAATATCAGGATGGTAATTATGCTGCTAGTAAGCCTGGTGAGGTTAATTATCATAACATTGTGTACAGAGAGAAACTACCAAGGAATTTATTTGGTGATGAGAATGCAGGTCTAATTACTGTATATCATGCCACTTGGAGGTCTTATAAGAAGGTAGGATTTCTAGTAACAGTAGACCCAGAAACAGGGGAAGAAAATACTGATATTGTAGATGAGACATACATGTCAAAACCTGGTGAAAAGATTGAATGGGATTGGATTCCTGAAGTCTGGGAAGGTTATCGTGTAGCAGAAGATATATACTTGGGTATAGGTCCAGTGGAGTATCAACACGTATCTGTAGATAGTATTTCATCTAGGAAACTCCCATATTGTGGGGTTATATACAGTGATACTAATTCTAAATCATTGTCTTTGGTTAATTTGATGAAACCATTACAATATATGTATATTATATTGTGGTATAGACTTGAACTAGCATTGGCTAGGGACAAGGGTAAGGTACTTAATATGGATATTACTCAGATACCTAAAGGGCTTGGTATTGATGTGAATCAATGGGCACACTATATTAATGCTCTTGGTATTAACCTGCTTAACCCTTACGAGTGTTTTGCTCCTGGTACAGGAGTAATCATGGCAGATGGTAGTATCAAAAATATTGAAGATATTACTGCTGGGGAAAAAGTAATGGGGCCTAACGGTAAACCTAGGAAAGTGTTATCTACTCATAGTGGTATTGATCAAATGTATGAACTTTATTATAGGAGTGGGGCTACTGATCGACGGGTTAATAGTACTCACAAGAACCTATATTATGCAAAGGATTCTTATCTTGGCAAACTTGAGGAAAGACTTGAAACTGCTGAAGAAATGTTAGCAGAAGAAGCGGAGGTTTCATACAAAGGAAAATTAAGATATACCAAGCATGCTAGTAATCTAGATAAGGCCTGGAATAGAAAAGTAACACTTGATCCTTATTTCTTGGGGCTGTGGTTAGGAGATGGTTCTACCGGTAAGGTTTCTGTGACTAACATGGATCCAGAGGTATTATCATATATAGAAGGTTTTGCTAAAGAGTTAGGGTTGAATTCATCTATGACTAAGGTATATCCATCTAGTGATGTAATGGAGGCGAGGGTGTTTATACAAGCTGGTATTAAAAACCCCATTAAAAAGGAATTAGTAAAATATAATGTGTTTTACAATAAGGATATACCAAATGATTACATCTATACTACTAGAGAAAACAGGCTTAAGTTATTAGCAGGGCTTATTGATACTGATGGTTCATATAGTAAAAGAGATGCGGTATATACCTTTACTCAATCGTATGATCGTAAACATATAGTAGAGAAAGCAGCGTTTATTGCTAGGTCTCTTGGGTTTAAAGTAACTACTGATGTGTATAATTCTACTGAAGCTAAATATATATTAGATAACGATAGTATTACATTCCCTCAGAAGACCGTAACAATGCGTATTCTACACTGGGATACTGAAATTCCTACTTTGATTGAAAGGAAACAAGCTAGCGTGTCGAATAAAATAGGGCATATTGAATATTCTAATTTCAAAGTAAGACCTGTAGGACTTGGTGAATTTTATGGTATAGAACTAGATGGAGATCACCTATTTGTGTTAGATGATTTCACTATAGTACATAACTCGGGATGGGATATCCCAGGCAGAGAGGGAGGTAAACCATCTGCGTTTAATCAGATTGCAGCAGTAGATCTTAGTATGAGTAATGTATTAAATGAATATATTACTCTGATGGCTAAGATTGAAGAGATGATTGGGGAGATATCTGGTGTATCTAAACAGCGTACTGGGTCTATTCAACAGCGTGAATTAGTAGGGAATGTAGAGAGATCAGTGATTCAATCTAGTCATATTACTGAGCCATTATTTTGGAATCATAACCTGGCTAAACGTAATGCTTTGACTATGCTACTTGATACTGCTAAATATGCATGGTCCAGTGGTAAACGTAAGAATATACATTATATACTTAATGATGTAACAAGGGTATTCCTTGAAATCACAGATGACTTCCTGTACTCTGACATGGCTGTATTTTTAAGTGATTCTACTGAAGAAGCACATGACATTGAAGCATTACGCTCACTACTACAACCTGCAATGCAGAATGGGGCTACATTGGCTGAGGCTGCTGAAATCATTGCTGCTGATAACTTGAGTCAAATTAAGCGTAGTCTAGCAGAGGTAGATAAAAAGCGTGAGCAGATGATGCAAGCACAACAACAGGCTGAACAACAAGCTCAGGAGATGCAGATGCAAATGAAGCAGGAGGAGAATAGGCTTAAGGAAGAAGATTCTATACGTAAAGCTCAGACTGATATTACAGTTGCACAGATTACTGCTGCTAGTAGGGCTAAAGAAGAAGATGCTACGAAGTATGCTTTAGAACATGCTAAGTTTGAGGAGTCTGTACAGAAGCGTAAAGAAGAGGCAGAACTCAAACGTAAGCAAGTAGAAGAAGCAATTCGTAAGGATAAAAAGGCTGAACAACAACGTCAGCAAGAGATAGAAATTAAGAGAAAACAAGCAAACAAGCCAGTAGCATCGGCTACTGCAAAAAGTAAATAATTATGGCAGAAAAGAATATACCCAACACGTTTGGAGGATTTGAAGCTCTAGCCGGGGACTTACTTGGTACACCTGGGTCTGCATTGGACGCAGAGGGACGAGAGCAGAATGATGGGATTAAAGAGCTTGATCCTGAGGAACTTAAAGCTGAACTCGATGAAACTGGTGTCGAAGTTAAAGAAGAATTGGATGATGATGAAGTTGAATTGGAGCATGGTACTGAAAAAGATGAACCAGAGGAGAATCCAGAGGAACCTGAAGAGACAGGAACGGAGGAACCTGAGGGTGATGGATCGAATGATGAAGAAGATGAATTAGATACTCTAGGTGAGTATGAAGCTCCAATGACTAAGCTCTTCCGTGAACAATTGTTTGAAGAACTAGGCTGGGAGACAGAGGAAGGTGAGGAGTTTGAATCTGTATCAGATCTAGTAGAATATATGAATAAAGCTGTATCCGAGGCAGCTAAACCTCAATATGCTAGTCAAGAATTACAAGACCTTGATGCATATGTACGACAAGGGGGTAGGTTAGATGACTACTTTACTAAAGTACCTGCTGGTCAAATTGATCTAGAAGACCCTGACCTTACTGATGTAAGTGTACAGAAACAACTAGTCACAGAGTACTTATCTAACGTACGTGGGTATAATGAAGCACGTATTAAAAGGACTATTGAACGTTGGGAAGATAAGGACTCACTAGAAGAGGAAGCAGAGGATGCTTTGGAGTTATTGAAGGAGTTTAAGGAGGATGAAAAAAAGCGGCTATTAGCCGATCAAGAGAACTACGCTAAACAAGTAAAAGAACAGCAACAAAAGTTTTACTCGGACGTAGTGAATGAAATAGAAGGGCTAACTGATATACGTGGGCATAAGCTTACGAAAGCACAGAAGCAAGACCTTCTAGATTATATATTTAAGCCGGGTGCTGATGGGCGGACACGGTATCAAGTGGAATATGCTGCAGATACTGTGAGAAACTTATTGGAGTCGGCTTTTTTTACTAAAGATAAGAAGACTAACCTGTTGGTGAATAAAGCCAAACAAAGTGGTAAATCCGAGGCAGTAAGAGAAATGCGTCAAAAATTGAAAGCTAGCAAGGGCAAACGACAAAAGAATTCGGGCTCAGAGAATAGTGACTTTGAAGCGATAAGTAGACTCGGACAGTCTTTAATTAAAAAAGTTTAAGTTAAATTTTTAAGTGAGTTATGGAAAACAATCTATTAAACAGTTTGCAGCTCTATAAAACCAAGTGGTTTAGTGACTTGGTTGATGAGCATATGCTGTCTAATGCGTTGCTTACACGACCCCACGAAGTATCGACTGTATTGTCTTATATTTTCGGTCGCTTTGACCAAGGTAACATTGTCGACTTCCTTACCAGCGGTATGGGTAAAACTATGACCGTTGAGAATAGGGAATATGAGTGGCATGTTATGATTGAGCACGACAAGGCAATTGAAATTCGCGCTGCCAAACAAGGTGGGGCTGATGTTACATCTACTGATGTACCTGGTCTTAACCAACAGCCTTTCCAACTGTATCTGGCAGAGAAGTGGTTTGGCCCTGGGGCTATCCTCGAATTTGATGATAAAGAGTTTCAAGTCCGTGTATTGGGCGAGCCTTATCAAGACGGTTCTGAATGGGTTTATACTGTTGTAGTAGCAGATGGACAGCCCGGCAGTTACATTCCGCCTTCACTCTTGACCGCTGGGTCAAAGGTAAGTAGGACTGGTAGTGCTTATGAAGAATACAGTGATGAAGCTGATATCGTTAATTATCAGACTCCTTTCAAACTCAGGAACCACCTGACAACGATGAGGATGGAGTATGATATTACCGGTGATGCTTATTCGTCTGTAATGGTTATTGCTATTCGCGACCCCAAAACCAAGAAGTCTACTAAATATTGGTCTTCGTACCAAGAGTGGGTAGCTTTGAGGCAATGGTACGAGCGTGTAGATCGTATGACTATGTATTCTAAGCACAACGCCGCTGCTGATGGTACTGTCAGCCTGGTTGGTACAAATGGTCGTCCTGTATACGTAGGTGCTGGCCTCCTCGAACAGATTGCTCCTGCTAATAAGAAGTATTATACTACTCTGACGCTTGATCTTCTAGATACATTCCTGTCAGATTTGTCGTATAACATTCTTGGGCAAGGGGAACGTAAGTTCATTGGATTCACTGGTGAAATGGGTCTACGGGAACTTGATCGTGTACTGCGCTCGAAAGCAACAAGTTATCAACTGACTGATACACATTTTGTAACTGGTAATGGTCAAGACCTTACACTAGGTGGCCAGTTTACTACTTACAAAGGATTGAATGGCGTAGAACTTACCCTTAAGCACTTCCCGCTATACGACAACCCTGTCTACAATAGGAAGCTGCACCCGAACAGTGGTAAACCGTTGGAGTCGTATCGTATTACGATCATCGACTTCGGTATGCGTGACGGTGAATCTAACGTTCGCAAGGTAGTTCGTAAAGACCGTGAGCTCGTACTCTGGCATGTTGCTGGTGCGGTTGCTCCTGGCGCTGGTCATGCTAAGTCAATCAGCACTATGCGTGCTAACGCTAAGGATGGTTACCAAGTGAACTTCCTGTCTGAACAGGGAATTATGCTTGCTGACCCGACTACTAGTGGTGAACTGATTTGTGACGCAGAATAATGAATAAGTGAGGGACGTGGGGTTGTCACCAGTTGTCGAATCCTGGTGGCAGCTCTATTCCCCATTTTTATAATAAATAAACCGATTAAAATCGAGGAAAATGCAAGTAATACTGAGACCGTTGAATATGAATCCTTGGGCAGGGGTTATCAAATACAAGAATTGTTATGAGGACATTGCTCCTTATTGGACTCGTTCAGGGAGGATTTATACCGGCTTGACAAAACTAGATGAAGAAAGACTGGGGGATGAATTAGGGGTAGACCTTAATGCTAACTCAGAATTCTGGAAAGAATTTTTTATTAGGACTACTGGTACTGATTTGTACTTAAACCTAGAAGATGCTAGGGATGAACTCAAGTATCTGTTCCTAAAGAATCATAAGAGGGTGAAGAATTCATTCTCTGAAAGAAAAGCAACAGCCAACTTTGTCCTTATCAATAAGGAAGAGGAAGCTAAAAAAAGCAACCTTTATAATAAGGTTAAACGACAGGCAATTAGAGAGTTTGACAGTTTAAGTCCCGAGGACATGCGTAAATGTCTACGGTTGTATGGTCACAACGCTGACAGCATGGGTAATGAACTGGTCGAAAACAAATTGCAGGAGATTGTGGAAGGTAACCCACAAGGATTCCTAGATAGGTGGGTAAATAATGAATTGAGGGAGTCTGAATCCCTTGTAGCTCGTGCTATTTCTGCTAATATTATTCGTAGGAATAAGAACATCTACAAGTATGGTACAGAGGTTATTGGGCATAGTTTGTCTGATACTGCTCGATTCTTAGATGAACCTAAGAATAGGGATATCAAGGTTACCATCATTAAACAGCTTGAAGCTAAGTCTACTATAAATATTCCTATTACTACAGAACTTCGTACTGAGCCTACTGATATTTCTGGTGAGAAGTCAGTAGAAGAAGTTAAGGAAGCACTGGAGACAGTAAAGGATATGGACAAAGCTAGAAACAAGAAACGCAAAAAAGGAGATACGATCTAATGACTATTGATCAGATGCATATTGCGGTCAAGGAGGAGCTTGATAAAACTACTGCTCTCGAACTACCTGCTTATGAGCCAGAAGAGATCGATGACTGGCTTAATAAGGCTATCAGGCGGTTCGTTAAGCTACGGTACCATGCTTTTGAAAAGACGCAGAAGCGGATTGATGATTTGCGTACACTAGTAGTTCATATGGAACAGCTTGCTGCTGCTGGCAATGGGGATTACCCTGCTGGCATGAAGTTTGCTCTACCTACTGACTATTGGTTGTCACTTGGTGAAGAAGCATCTGTTGTTATAAATACTGTACCCCCAAGCAGTAAGCGAGTTGGGGTAACAGAATGTACAATTGATGAATATACTCACCAACGTACTAATCCGTTCTCTGAGCACCGCTGGCATTATGATTCAGCTAAACCATTACGTATATTCAATGATACTACCATCGAGTTGATACCAGAGGGTGGTAAATATATGATTGGTGGTTGTTATTTAAGTTATCTCAAGGCACCTGCAGTAGTCGATCTAGATACCCCGACTAGTTGTGATTTGCCTGAGCACACTCACGATGAAATTGTTAAATTAGCTGTATCAATGATGCTTGAAAACATTGAACAGCCTCGTTATGGTACATTTCAGAATGAGGTGACTAGTATTGAATAATTTTTAATTAAACAATTATGATTGATAGAACAAATAAGGTATTGATCGGGAAGGATATTGCCCGTACAGGCGCGATTGTCGCTGGTGCAAATGTCGTCACGATCAGTGCTAACATCGCAGACGGCGAAATTGTAGTTCTTGATAAGAATAAGAACGTGCTTGATACCAGTGCAACTATTGGCACTACCGATCACATCTTTATCTGTCAAGGTGTCGCCGAAACTTTTGACTACAGTAATGAGGCTGGTACTTTGGTGACTGGTGCTCGTAAGATTTTGTATTCTGATGCTATCTACGGAGCGTATGTAAGTTCGTATATTGGGAAACTGTTTGAGGCTAAGACTCAGCAAACCTCCTCTCTTGTACTTACTGGCTTGACTCCTGTAGAAGGTATGGAATACTTGGTTCGCTTGGTTTACAAGGATATCAACGAACATCCGGGACAATTTACACAGACTTATCGTCACATTGCTACTGCTGCTGACGCTACTCTGGATACCTTTGGTAACAATATTGCTGCCAAGATTAACGCACATTCTGGTCGTAGAGTGAATGCTACTTATACTACAGCTACTGATACTCTGCAACTTGAAGCACGTCCTATTCCTGAGTGCACTACCAGTCTGCAGGACATTGATGACCTAAGTATGGTTGAGTTTGAAGTATTCTTCCAGTATGTAAATGCTGGTGGTTATTGGAATACTTGGGAGACTGCTGATACTACTATTACCACTACCCCTGCTAATTATGGAAGTGGTAACTGGGAGCAGATTCGTGATATCGAGAAGGCTAATAAAGCATACCTGGGTAATACGAATAAGACTCAATTCCCGGTTCAGGAGAAAGCTTGGTGTACTCAAGCTGGGGTTGAATATGATATGATTATCATTGAACATAAGACTCCTTATAGAGCTCCTAACAACCAAGGATATGAAACTACGCCTAAGACTACCATTATTGCTCTCCCAGATGGGGCAGCACAAGGGGCTGAAATCCTGGCGGCTTTGAACCCCTGGATGGCATCTTTACCTGGTACTTTCGCAAACGTTACTCTTTAATTAGAACAACACGGGGGGCATTCGTGTCCCCCTTTTTATTTAAACTATGAGTTTAGTTTTAAATTATACATTACAGCAGGCTAATGATGCCAAGCGCATCTTCCTTATTGATACTACTGGGGACTATGATGCTGCTACGAATCCTAATGGTTGGGGTGACCCTAATCCTAGGTTTGGGTTTGTATTATCAAACGATATTGTTAGTGGCTCTGTTACTACTCCATCTACACCACCTAAATATCACCTGTTGTTAGATGTTAAAGTTACAGACAAATACAATAGGCCTAGGACATATCAAACTGTTAATCTGTTTGATTTACATGGGGGTATTTTCTCTGGTACGGATGAGCTGTTTTGGGTTTTATACCCTTCAGATTTAGTTACTTTGGTTGATGATCCATATGGTGGTAATGAAGCCATGGGAACTAGTGAGGATGTATTTATAGATGGGGTGTATGAAGTTACGTACAGTTTGGTACAGAATGATGCTCATACTAATGTCATCTCAAGTCTAACACAACATGTGTTTGTAGATGGTGATGTTAGACTATCAGTATATAAAGCATTACGTGAGATACCAACAGAGTACGATAATGAGAATAATGACAGATCAAAAGAGGTTTTAGATGCATTACTAGCATACAGTTTCCTTAAATCAATTAATGCTGCTAGTGATGTAGCAGACGCAGAGCAGTTGTGCACACAACTATTTACTTTAGATAAATTTATGAGCGATGGCAATAAATACACTTGGTAGAATTTCAGTAGTTGGTACTAGTATTGTAGGCGGGGATTCTGCGGGTAATATCATGATCTCCACTGGGGAAGGTATGGAATTGAAAGGGTTTGATATATTTAATTATGATAACGCAGTTCCTAGTCTAACCATTGGTGATTTCAGCAGAGAAAGTATATTTGCTACACAGCGTATCTTTTACAAGTGTGCTACTACTATTTTGAATACTGGGGAGGATACAGTCGTTTCATTCGCTGATGTGAATTATAATGACGACAGTGTAAATACATATATTAGCTTTGCTAGTAGACCATTCTTTACTGGGTTTGGTAATACTATTAACCACGTATATGGGTTTCTTAATGCCCCACAATATAATGTAATGGGGATATTTGATGAAGGCAAAGGGTTTGTTAATTCTCCTGAAGTATTAGCAGGTGTGAATGTTTCTACTGTACATGGGGTGCATCTTCTAGATACTGCCGGTACGGGTACTGTAACTAACCAATACGGGCTTGTAATTGATACCCTTACTAAAGGTTCTGCTAAGAATGTAGCTATCAAAGTAGGTAATACACCAGCAGATCAAAATATTATTGAAGTAGCTGCACCTGATACACCCACGTTTGGTTGGGATAATACTAATTCTGAGTTCACATTCAGTAAACCAGTTAGTATCCCAGGTCAACCTAAATTACTTATTCACACACTTATGTACAACCAGACAGGTATACAGTATGTTGCTAGACCTTTTGGTAAAGCACTAGTGTGGGGTTTGTTAGTTAGGGTAGATGTACCTTTCAACGACAGTGGTACTGATACTTTTATGATGGGTCATCAGTATAGCTATGACTACTTTGTCCCAAGTTCTACTACTGTAGATACACCTAAGACTATTAATAGTGCAGTCCCATGTCCGTGGTATAGTGCTGGTGCTTATGACATTTCAGCAGAGTATACTGGGCAGAATGGTGACGCTACTGCTGGTCAGTTAACTATTTACATTTATTATACACCACTAGACTAATGGCTACTATATTAGACGTAGAATGGTATAGGCTATCTATTAGTACTATCTTAGCAGAATACGGTACTAAATTAGCCAAGCAACATCAGTATGGGCATAAACCTTCATTTGATAAGGAGATTAAGTTTATGCTACTACAAGCGTTTGTTGAAATGGCTAACTGGTACTTAGATGAGTGGAATCAACCTGACACCAATGGTATTACTATTGATCAGTTCAATGATATACAACAACACATTAACCGAATTGCTAATACGACACTTTGGTTAGAATTAGATGATTAATTATGAGGCATAAACACGAAACTACAAACTATGATTATACAGGTAGTCCTGTATTTTATCAGGCTGTTGGTGGTGCACCAGTGACACCTAGTGATACTGATATCGTTAATAACGGTATTTTGTATATAGGTACTGGGGGTAGTGTCGCAGTAGTTACTAGGAGTGGTGATACACTCACTTTTACTAATGTAGCTAATGGGGTATTCCTACCAGTGGTCGTGAAACAGGTGTTAGCTACAGGTACTACTGCTACTGATATTTTGATTTTGTACTAAGATGCTTATAGGAACTGTAATACCGATACCGTTTGGTAATAGAGGTGGGGTTAGTACTCCCCCGCCTTTTGATAAATTTGCCTATATGACAGATTGTCCTATCATGTCTGGTAATAGTTACCCATCTTATTTTGGGAATACCTATCTTATGCCACATGAAGGCAGGGCTCTGCATTTTAATGGTACAAATCAATGTGCTGCTTATGCAGATCCAGCAGGTGATCTAGACTTAATCAAATTCCCTACTCATTTCTTTACTTCAGGTTGGGTTAAACTGAGTAACGATATGGGGTTTGGTTATTTGTGGGGTAAAGATGAAGATAGGATAACCCAGGCATTATATTCTTGGGGGCTTAGACGAGAACCACATGTGTCTAAGATTTCATGGAATATTAGGACTCACAGGGGGGCGTTAGTCATTGAGTCAAATGACCCAGTGCCTATAGAAGAATGGACCCATGTTGCAGTATACCAAGATATGGTAGCCAGACGGATGTACTTGTATATAAATGGGGTATTACAGCATGCCGGTGGTGTGTCTTATATGGGTCAGTTCTTTGAAAACGCTAATTGTGAGTTTGCTGTAGCTAATGCCAACTACGATAGTGGTGGTGTAATGATGGACTCTACTTTAATCACTGTTAGGGACATACGCATCTATGACACTGATCAACGCACCCATTTACCTGCTATCATGGCTGGGGAATCAGTTGGGGACCCAATTGCTTGGTGGACCTGTGAAGAGCATGACGCACCATGTGTACCAGATCGTTCTGGTAATGAGCGTCATATGAGGAAGGTACACTTTGATGATACTTCTTATGTATCAGGGGATTGGCCTAGTGTTATGGAGACAATAGGGGAACCTCGTGATGAAAGGGATACTGTGGTTGCACAGCCAGGTCGTGCCATGCAATACAACGGTGTAGATCAATATTCATTTATACACAAACCTGGTCTTGATGTTATAGATACTCCTACTGGGGAGTTTTGGCTTACAGCGAATATTAAAACACCTGATACACTTGGTCCTTTAAAGCTAATTTTAGGGAAGAATGTAGTAGCGGTACCTGTGGGGAGGTATGGTATTTATCTTGTTAATGATACATTCTATACTATTTTAATCTATGATGGGGGTTCCATATATGTCGCAAGCCAGCAGGTATCAGCTAATACGTGGTACAATGTAGCCATGCGGGCAGATTTGAACACTAATACTCTGAGTTTATATTTAGATGGAGTACTACAAGGTTCAGGAGCAATAGCTGGTCCATTAGCCACTGTTGATCGAAACTATGAGTTCCTGTTTGGTGCAGGTAGTAGTTCAACTGGGAACAATTATGCTTATTATAGTGATGTTGCTCTACATGATATACGTATCTACCATAAAGACATTGAAGCCAATCTACCACAGATTATTAATCATCAAACCACACGGTTAGGAGATGAAGTAGCCTGGTGGTTTATGGAATGTACAGGGGATGCTTTGATTGACTCTTCTGGCAATAATTGGCATGGTAAGAACTATCTAACAACTGATCAAAGTTTTATAGAAGGTCCTTGGGAGAACCTTACAGATAGATATGGTTATAGTTTAAAAGGAGTAGAGCCCAATAACCTACTAGTACCTGTCTCTGAACCATGGGAGTATGAGTATAATGATACTAGTAATTGGACTGTATTTGGTGCCAATATTGTAGAGCAGGATGGCAAATGGGTTAAAATCACTTATGTAAATAATGCTTATGGTGCTTCTAATGATGTCAGGTTTCCTGCAGAAGTGTACGCCCAGTTTAACAAGTGTACTTGTGATATAGAAATTGAAGCCTATATCAATGATCCTACTCGTAGAGTAAATATTACCTGTTATGATGGGGCTAATTATAATGTTGTAGCCCAAGTTACCAAAACTACTCCACAAACATTTAAGTTCAGACAAGAGCAACAACTATTACATCCTTATTTTAGGTTCATACAACTTGGCGCGGGAGACATAATTTGGTTTAGAGTTAAATCAATACAATTCTATTACGACAGTGTTATACCTGCACTTGTTGATTCAAATTCACCTACTCTGGATGCATTTGGTAATGAACTTATGTTTCCTGGGCCTATTGCCCCTGCTGCAGTTAAACGTAATGTAGCATGCTATACTGGTGATGGTACTGGATATTGGCGAATGGGGAGTGCTATTAACCTAAACACTAATTATAGTGCCTCAGTACGTATGCGGCTTAACGGGGGTTCATCTGCAGATGCTCGTGTGTTTGAGGATTACACCAACATATATACAACTGTATTAAGGGTTAATACTGGTAACATTATAATATCAAACGGTAACAATGTATCATGGGCTTGGACTAACGATGATGAAGAGCACCACTTTTTAGCAGTATGTGATGGAGTTAACGCTGAATTGTTTATAGACGGTGTTAGTCAAGGAACACGAACATTTGCTAATGCTGTTCCTGTAACAATTAGTTCTATTGGGGGTAATCAAACAGGAGTACTCCAGAATGGTTATATATATGATGCGCGATTGTATGCTCGTTCTTTAGGGTGTCAAGAGATAGCTAAAGTGGTTAAAGGTGATGTACTAGGGGATGAAATTCTTAACTATCCATTCTGTGAAGGGGCGGGTATTAGGGCGCATGATGTGTCTACTTATGGTCCTAATATAGACTTGAATTCTTACAATATAAGTAGTGCAAATTGGGGTAGGGTTGATTATCCTGCTATTGACCACTTGTCTGTATATGGAGTTACTATAGTAGAACATGGTGGTCAAACAGCAGCAGTACCGTATACTATTAGTGGTTCAAGTAGGTATTATCCACATGTATTACATCCTGCTGAAACACATACCAATTACCCACAAGGGGGTTGTCAAGTAATCCCTGGTACTTACTTTAGCTTCCCTAAGAATGTAGTACCTTTATATAATGTGAAGGCTAATTCTACGTTCTATGATTCTGCTACTGGGGAACCTTTAGCTGTGTCATGGTCTGATATACTAAATACTGGTTATTCTACTGGGGAATGGTACATTGATGTTGATAATAGGGATAAGTTTATTGTTGTAGATGGTTCTGCTACTATAACACCTGAAGAAGGTGTAGCAATTGATAAATATATTAACTTAAAACAAAAGAAGGAATATAGTGCAATCTATGATGCCATGACTATCAAACCACCTGCCATGGTAGCAGAAGCACAGAACACATTTGTTGAGAAACTTATTCTGGCAGGTATTTGGGATAAGTTGGATGTCCTTCTTATGTTCTCTTCGCATACTTCGGCTAATGATGAGCATCTCATAGACTGGATAACCCCATCCAGAAAGGCGGCGCAGCCTGTTCCACCTAAGTTCGTTCCATACGGTGGTATTGAAGGGAATGGAGTGGATCAGTACATTGATACTGGATATAATCCTACAACGGATGGCGTTAAATACCAACTAAATGATTGCTCTACTTTCATTGGGGTAAGGACAAATGAAGCAGAATCAGCATATGATTATGGGGCACGATCAAATCCTGATGGTTGGAGTATAGGTCGCACTAGAAGAGATAACAATCAAGTAAATGCATATATAAATACCAATACTATTTCTGTTCTTGGTACCACAGATGATTCACGGAAACACTATTGTTTCACTAGGACTGCTAACAATGTAGTCAACGGTTATTTGAATTCAAGTAAAACTGTTGATTCAGAGGTTTCAGCAAGTTTGCCAAATCAGCCATTCTATATATGTGGATATAACAATGATGGTACTTTAACTTATGAAACTAGAAAAAGATACCTGTATTGGGGGGCTGGTGCAGCATTGACCGACAGTGAGTGGAATACATTTTATACTGAAGCAGAAAAATTGCTTACAGTAACCCATGCTGGTATTATTGTCTCTAATGAAACTGCATATCCTGCTAAACGGCCAATGATATCATGGATGGATGATGATGGTTGGGATGATGGTATAACTTTCCTAAAAGCTAAATTAGATCAATATAATTATAAAGCTGGCTTTGCAGTACCGCTTGATGCAATTGGGGTGGTAAATCATCTTACTGGTTCACAAATACGAGAGTTAAACAACGAGGGGCATGAAATACTTAGTCATTCAACTACTGCTGCCTCATTAACATCTCTTACAGAAAGTGAAATAGTAACGGCTCTTGTAGATTCTAAAGATGTACTAGAAGCACTTATTGGAGTAGATGTAAATAACTTTGTATACCCTGGTGGGAATTGGAATACTATAGCTCGTGATCAAGTAACGAAGATATATCGTACTGCGAGAGGTGTTACAGGAGAATGTAAGTGGCCTCAGGAGTATGGTAATCTCGATGGCTTTGGTATAGATACTACTAGTTTAGCAGATTTACAGGCTGCTGTAGATGATGCTATTACTAATAATAAATGGCTAATTCTATATGGACACTCACATTCATGGGATGCAGCTAAACGATCAGAAGTTGAAACCCTAATAGATTATATACATACGCAAGGGGTTGATTTTAAAACTATTAATGAAGGGCTCGATGTAATTGAAAAATATCACCCAAACAGGTGGTTGCCCGAACACACATTAGATAATATTGTAGATATGACAACATTCAATTCACTAATCTCGCATGTAGCAGAAAACCATACGGTAAGGTTAAGTCGCTCGTATGAACTTACAGGGGATATAACTCTACCAGCAGAGATTACGCTTGAGTTTACACAAGGGGGTCAGATTACAGGGGCACACACAATTACTGGGGATAACACTGTTATTCAAGCTGCTGCTGAGCCAATATTTGGGCCCAACGTATCTTTTGCTGGAACCTTCAATTGTAACCAGGTGTATCCAGAATGGTTTGGTGCAGCGATAAGTGGTAATATAAATGATAATGTAGCTTTTGACAAAACGATTGAATTAGCAAATCTAACTAGTTCTCGTAAGATTCAACTACAGAACAAAGAGTATTATACAAACAATACACTTGAACTGAAGAATCTTATATTAGAAGGTGGTGGGGGAACTCTGAAACGATCTGGTAGTAATTCTATTGTCGTGGCTGGTGAGCATGGCACTTATGTGAATCTAACTGAATCTGCAGATGAAGGGAATACCTGGATAAAAGTTCCTGCTTCTTTTGCATCGACAGTTGAAGTAGGAGATTTGGTTAAGATACTTAGTGATGAGATTTGTATTCCTTCTGCTAGTGAAAATGTTAGGTATGGGGAGATGCATAAAATCTCTGAAATTAGTGGCACTACTATTTACTTCCACGATTCTTTATTTCATGGATATACCACTGCAGATAATGCTAGGGTAGCCAAAGTAATTCCAGCGAAAGGTAGTATCACGAATGTTAGAATTCAATACCCTTCAGGTTCTACTGCAAACGAAGTCGCGATTAATATAATGTATTCTGAAGACCTTGTTTTGGATAATGTGATTGTTGAAAGTGCCTATAGAGCGTCTATCCAATCAACGGACAACTATAGAATAAAAATCAATGCTCACACGTTTGATTCAATTGGTACAGGTTGGGGGTATGGTGTAACCATTGGTGGTGCTAGCATGTATGCTGATGTTACAGGTAAGTTTGTAGGTCACAGACATTGTTTTACTACAACCGGTTCTGCTGCTTCAGCAGGAAGTGATTTTGGCGGAGTACAATGGGGTACTATTGTACATGATGCAACTGCTGTTCCTGGGTTAAATGGGGCAGCTTGTTTTGATACGCATGCTTCTAGCGGATCTATCACTTATTCTAATTGTATTGTATATGCTGGAGCACACAAAGATTATGAAAATACACCAGAGTGGGGTGCCACAACCTCATATTCTGTGGGCGATAGAGTATCTCGTAATAATTTCCATTATGTTTGTGGCCAAGCATGCCTTGGTCAAGATCCCGCGTTAGACACTGCTTCTGAATATTGGGAGTATAGGTCTAAGAATGTGAATGTGGGGTTTAACATGGAAGGGTTGAGTAACTATCTTTCTAATTGCCAAGTACACGGATGTAATACTGGAGTAAACCTATATTCTACTGGGAACAGAGATGCCTATATAGATGGGCTTATTGTAAAGGATTCAGTGTTTGGGGTATTAGGCCCTGCTAATAATGTAACAGAAAACGTTGTAATTAAGAATGTAGTTCATAAGAATGCGTTCAATTATTTAAAGGCTTATACTTGCCAGCTTTCTGGTGAATACACAAGTCTCTCTATTGAAAATATACACTCTGAAAATTGTAGACCTATCTTCTTCTCTGTTAACAACAACATGCCGGAAGACATAGTGTTTACCAATATTACTGGTATTCGAGAGAATGCTTTGAATAATACTGAGGATATTGCTATTTCTTTAGGTGTTCCTATTCCTAAATACTATGCATTCAATAATGTGTATGTCAAGAATATGTCAGTATTGCGTATTAGTTCAAATAACATGTTAGGTCCTATAGATACTGTTGCTTTGAATAATGTACAACACTTTGGTGGTGATACATACGCGTTTGATATTCAACAACAGTGTAGCAGACTTGCTGTAAGTAACTTTGTAAATACTCCATTAGATCATGCTCTGGTATATAGTAAGAATGGTATAGAAGATGTCACTATTACAGGTAACTTCTCGTGTAGAAACCTGTTTGCAGTACTACCAGCATATGGATACGTAAACACTTATTCTGTTCAAGGTGGTACTACTACAGATACAAATGACTATGATTTTGAAGGTAATATTCGAGGTCAAAACCCGTACCCGATAGAAAAAATGGGGCGTAGATTGTTAAAGGGTTATTCTGCACCAGAAGGAAATGTTGCTGCAAATATAGGAACGATGTATATTCGCAGAACGAATGGTTATTTATATATTAAACAGACCGGTTCTGGAAATACAGGCTGGGTCCAAATAAGTTAAACAAAATGTCACCTTCAGCATCACATACTATAGTATCAAATGGGGAGTTTGAGAGGTATTCAAAATATATTCTATTGACATTAGAAGAATTAAAAAAACAACAAGCAGTTCAAGATGCAAAGTATGATGAACTACATCTTACATTGATTAAGGAAATTGGGGAGTTACGTGCTGATATAAAGGTGATTAACACCAAGATTTCTGTACGTTCAGCTGCTTGGGGTGCTATCACAGGTCTAGTTACTACACTTACAGGCCTTATTGTTATGTTCTTTAAGTTTAAAAACTAATACATGAAATTAAAATCATTACTTTTAGCAGGCGTATTTAGTATACTAGGGGCACTGAGTTTAAAAGCACAATATATACCACCCCATGCTAGGGTAGATATAGTTAAGCTTGGTAAGTTCCAAAGACCTGGGGAATTAGCAGAACCAACACTTACACGTTGGGATAAGATTAATGATAACTTCATACTGCTAGACACAGCAATGCAACGAATTGTTATCACTGGTGGGGGCAACATCCCTACTAGTTTGAGTGTTGGTAGTCGTACACCTACTACATTTGGTATTAACTCTGATGGGGGTGTGAATGATGTAGTATTGTTACCTGCTAATGCTACACAAGCTGGTCTATTGACTAGTGATATGCTCAGTGATATTCAGGCTAATAACGCTAAAGTATCTAACATATCTACATTCTTGAATGTTGGTACTAGGACTACTACTACATTTCAGATATTATCTGATGGTACTGGGTTAGTATTGCCTACTGCTAGTAGCTCATATGCTGGACTACTGTCTAGTGAATTGTACGATAACATTATTACTAACAATGCTAAGATAGGTCTTGCATTAGGTGGTGTAAGCCCGGGTCACTTATTTGCTGTAAACAGTCCTGTATTTGCAGGTGTACCAACATACAATGGCTCTGAGTTTTATTGGTCTCTAATTAACGAGAGTAACCTAAATGCTACTAATGCTCCTACAAATGGGCAAGTCCTATCATACGGAGGTAGTAATAATTTCACTTGGGTTGATGCATCTGCTGGGGGTTTAACTCCTAACAGTATATTAGCTACCCATTTCAACGCTGGTAATTCAGCTAGTTCGTATACACTGCCAGTATATGTTGGTGGTGCACAGGATTTTCTTTGGTCTAAAGTAGACCAACGTAGCATGAATTTCACCAACACCCCAACTACAGGTCAAATTATCAGTTACGGGGGTAGTGATCAGTTCACATGGATTGATGCTGCAGCAGCAGGTCATTGGCAGAAGACTGGTACTTCACTAAGTCCTGTTACTTCAGGGGATGATATACACCTTACTGACAACACAGAACGTCTATTATTTGGGGATAATGACACATACTTGTATGAGCATTCTGATGATCAACTACGTGCTTATACTGGTGGTGCACTTAATCTACAGTTAGGTACCAATAGCAACTGGAATAACGCCCATTGGGTGCCTTATACTACTAATGCATTTGATTTAGGTACTAGCTCATACTTTTGGCGTTATGGGTACCTTAATCGTATGTATCTACAAGATGTTAACACTCATATTGGAGTAGATGCATCTAATAACCTAACATTCACTGATGCTAATTCAGGTACTCAAACGCTTGCAGACTTGATGTCTGGTGGTAGTGGACCATCTGGTTCTGCTGTTGGCTTCTATGCTACTTGTGAAAGTAATAGTACTTATCCTGTAGTTAATGGTCATTGGCGTATTGTAGATGCTGGTATATGGAATAGTGAAGTGTGGGATAGTGGTAATACATTTGATCTTGCTACTGGTTGTTTTACAGCACCTGAGGATGGTGTTTATATGTTCCAAGGTCTAATCACGATAGGTAATACTAATGTTGATGATGGTCGTATCATTGCTGCCATTATAGTAAACCCATCTGTTACATCTGGTCAGCTACCATCTGGGGAAACTCAATCTGCCTTGTTTGGTAGGGGTACTGTTCCTACTGGTAACTGGGGTGGTTATGGCGGTACTGTTGAGTACGAACTAAGTGCTGGTGATAAAGTATATATGTCTAACTATATTACTACAGGTGGTAGTTATGGTTCAAACTTTGATGGTTATATGCACTTTGGTGCTAGGAAGATAGATTCTGGTACTGGGGGAACCGGTGGTGGTACAGGTGATGTTAATGCTACTGGTGCTCCTGCTGATAATCAATTAGCTGTTTGGGTCAACGACCACGTTATTGAAGGTAGTAATAACCTAACATTTGATGGTACTACATTTAATTTAAATGGGGTAGCTAGTTTTAACAATAATATAGATGTTAATGGTAATATCACTGTTAATGGTACTGTAGATGGTATTGATATTGCTACTGATGTTGCTGCTAATACTGCTAAGATTGGGCTAGGGACTGATATGGTACAAGCAGACCACTTGTGGGCAAGTAATGCGGCTACTACATACACCCTACCTATATATGTAGCTGGTCTAACTGATTTCTATTGGGATAAGATAGATGATAGGCACATGAAGTTTACCAATAGTCCTGCTAGTGGACAAGTGGTTAGTTATGGTGGTAGTAACAACTTTACATGGGTAGACCAAACTGGCGGGGGTAGTGGTAGTAGTACCTTTACAGGTCTCACTGATACTCCTGGTGATTACGCTGGTGCAGCAGGACGTGTAGTTTCTGTTAATGGTGGTGCTGATGGTTTAGAGTATACTGAAACTCAAGATGCTAGCACTACGGTTGAACTACTGAACGATACTAGAGGGTTCATGACTTATGGTTGGTTTGGGGGAGCCTCAGCAGGTGATCCAGGCGGAATATGGCATGTGGCTAGGAATAAGATTGCTGTGATTGATAACATTGTTATAGTAGCTGAAGGTTATACTGCTCCGTGTTCATTCAATATTAGATGGAATGATACTAAGAACAACAGTGGAGCTACAAATGCTCTTGGTTCCGACTACAACCTTTATTCAAACACACAGGAAACTACTATCACTAGTATAACCAATAGGTCTATTCCTTCAGGGTCAATAGTATGGGCTGAGATTGTTAGCGGTACAGCTCCAGACGTATTTTACGTTCAGATAAATGGACATTGGGCTAATAACTAAACAAGGGTTAAGCAAATGAATAAGATTTTAACATACCTCCTACTAATGATTAGTATGGTAGGTTATGGGCAGATGAAGCGAGGACCATTCTTTACCGTTTCGTCTGGTGGTCAATGTGTTACAGTAACACCTATTATAAGGTATAACTGTGAGAATAATGGTAATGATGAATCTGGCAATGGGTATAACCACACTGTTTATCAAGCACAATATACCAATTCAACAGCACTAGGTGGTAGTTATTCTTTGGATTGCCAGTTAGGTACTTCTCACTTCATGACTGTCCCTAATATTGACTATGGTAATAATTTTGTAGTTTTCTTTGGGGCTAGGCGAGCAGTAGCTAATAGTAACTATGGGGTTTATTCATCTAGGTATAGTGATTCAGATGGCATCTCCTTTCGTATTGATAGGGATAACAATAGGTTACTTGCATATTTGAGTAACCCAGGTCAAGATGAATTGTTCTCTGATGCTACTGTATCACCTGCAGCAAATGATTGGAATACCTATGCGTTCCATTTTGATGACCCTAACGATAGCTTCACGTTCTACTACAATGGGGCTCCAGTAGGTACTAGAACTACAACACAATCACCTACTACTACACAACAGGCTCGTATAGGTCAACACTCCTATTGCTGGATTGACTGTGTACAGATTTACCAAATCGTCTCTGGTGATGCTGATGTATTAGTATCCTGGCTTCATTCAAACCCAACAGATCAGTACGTATGCGATTAATTACTTTTATATTGGTGCTACTTGCCTCTACTCAGATGTTTGGGCAAGGTATTTTAAGTGTAGGTGGGGAACCAGTACGACATTCTAATGGGAATTTGATATATGTTCACCCTGAAGATATACCTGACCCAGCACCACCTAACCAAGGTGGGCCTACCCCGTCAGATTGGGATGATTGGGTTATGGATATTAAGTTTGACTTTGAAGACCAACCTGATGGGTATTTAGTTAATCATCCAGGTAGGACAGGTCCAGGGGGTACGTGGGCAGGTGACTATGTAGATTGGTTTAATGACTTTGGTTATACATTAACCTGGTCTGATGGTAGTGCTGATCCTAGTCTTAACCCGGATTGGCTTGGGCAAAACTCAAACGATTCTATTAAGAATGACCCATTGTTTCCTGGGAAGAAAGCTCTCAAGTTATCGTGGATAGATACTACTTATCAGTATAATGGTAAGACTGTATATAACTCAGGTAGTTATAAAGGGGGCCAATCTATAGTATATGCTACCCCAAATGATCATATGCGTCAAGAAGAAGAAGTATGGGAGATATCACAGTTTATTTTCACTCCTGCTTGGAAACCTAGGCAAGGGGGTAAACCGCCTAACGCACGATTAGGGCAGCTTAGGACTGGTGCTACATCTCAAATGACGGTACCATATCCTGAGAATGGACAAGGTAGTTCACCAGGTTTGATGTGGCATGATGGCTCTGAAGGCCATGTTGAGACAGGGCTAACGTGGAGGTGGTATGTATATGCACATAACTATCCTACTACTGTTGACCCAACACCTCCTCTGCATTACATTGCTGTCTCTTACACCTTTGGGTGGACTGGGAATTTGATAAATAGGATAGGTTATCAAAGTTATATAGAAGACTTTGTGAATAACTACCCGCCAGAGTGGGAAGTAATCTCTAATGGTATGCACAACTATCCTATCAACCAGAATGATTATACTCTGATGACTACCTTGATTAGGTATGTCACTAAGGCTAATGAACCAGGTGTTCAAGACTTCATTGAGTATTATATTTCAGCAGATGGTGTTACAGCATACCTAGTAAATAGGCTGGTTAACCCTGGTCTTACAAGCCCACAGTGTAGAGCAAATGGCAATTACGGTGTGCGTGAAGGTCACTTTGGCTTCTGGTCTGGTGGCGGTAATGCTGCACAATATCACATGCCTGATCAATCAGTATATATAAGTTATTGGGGGTTAGGTTGGCCTGCTGCTTACGGTACTAATGGGTTTGCACAAAAGGGTTATTTCAACACTAATACTGCTACAATACCTGTACCACAAGATTAATTATGGCACATTTTAGTCAGACATCGTTAGATAGGTTACATACTGTACATTCTGATCTACAGATACTGTTCAAGTATGTAGTACAGTATTATGATTGTACTGTTATATCTGGGTATCGTACAGTAGCAGAACAACAAGCGTTGTATGCTAAAGGTCGTACAGAACCAGGTAGTATTGTTACATACAAAGATGGGGTTATTAAGAAGTCTAAACATCAAACTGGTTTAGCAGTAGATGTAGTACCATACCCATCAATGTACTCTGACAAGGATGAAATGATAAGGTTTGCTGGTTTTGTATTGGGGGTAGCTACTCTACTACATGACCAAGGAATAATTGAAAATGAAGTTGAATGGGGTGGTGACTGGGAATGGTCTGATAAACCTCACTTCCAACTTAAAATAAAAGAATAGACATGGCAAAGAAAAAGAACTTCTTTATTAGCCTACTTAGTCCAGAAGGGGAATTGTCTAGCAAGCGTTTTGCTGGTCTAGTCCTCATTGGTACTGCTGTTGCAGGTGCTATCCTGGCATATGTACTTAAGGATTTTACTGAGATGGGGGAAAGTATGGCTAAAACTACCATGTATACTGGTAGTGCATTGCTTGGGGCTAATATGATTGAAAATACAATGAAGACCGTTGGTCGTGCAAATACTAAGCCGAATGAGCAAGTTAAGTAAGATTATACTAGGGGCTGCTGGGGCAATTGTCCTGGCATTCCTCTTGTATTTAAACATTAGTCTATTTCATGACCTCGAGGTTACTAAGCAGATTGCAGCAGAATATGAAGCTAAACTAGAGTTAGCTGATTATGCTCATGAACAATTAGTAGTCAAGAATGACTCTTTAATGCGTGTAATAGAGATATATGAACATTCAATTGATTCTTTAAGGGGTATTATTGAAACCAAAGACCATAAAATTTCGTACCTCCACAAAGAGTTGGGGGATGCGGTTGAGGCCGTGCAGTCAGCCACCAACGATGAGAACTATGAGTGGTTACAGTCACGTTACCCTGTTAGTCTGGGTGACACACTGGCTTTTCCGTTGGCTGGGGATCAAGTAAAAGCAATTGTGATTGACCTTACTCAGGGGGATTATACTGATAGTCTGTATGATGCTACGATAGAGATTGCAGCCCTACAGGCCTCTCAGATACTCAAGCAAGATGATATCATAGCAGGACTTAAATCACAGAATGCTGATCTGCTTGTATATGCAGACGAAATAGATAGTGACTTACTAGAAGCACTAGCTAAGAATAAAGAACAGGCTACTAAACTTAAAGACACCAAACGCAAACTCAGGACTTGGCAATTTGGCTATATTGCTACTGCTGGTCTGAGTGTGGGTTTGGTGTTAATTTTATTATAATGATCAAGTTTGTTACATTAAATACCATCATCCACGATCTACTTGAGATTGTTCGTGGTGCACAGGTTTCAAGGAGTGAACCTATATCTCTAAGGCAGATAGAAGCATGGGTACATCAGTATCGTGCTAAACTGTTGAAACAAGACTTAGATAAGGGTAAACATCCAAATTCTGACTATATTCAAACCATACAGGCACTAGAGTTAGTAGAAGTGGATGAAGCAGAAGGTACACCTATTACTACTGGTTATAGGACTTTCAGGACCAAAGTACAACTACCTAAGACTGTGAATCTCAACTTCAAACCAGGGTTCACATACGTAGGTACTATTACTGGGCAGGAGTTTCAATTCTCCCCAGAAGAACGTGCTAGGTGGCAACCATTTCGTAAATATACTAGTGGGGATAAGATTGCCTATCTGAAAGATAAGTATTTATATGTACATAATGATAAAGAAATTAGGTATATTACAGTACGTGGTATATTTGAAATACCACCTGAAGTAGACCAAATTAATGATGGTGCTGGTTTAGATAATGAGTACCCTATACCGATTGACATGCTTCCTGTACTGAAAGAAATGATTCTTAAGCAGGAACTGAATATCGAGGTTAAAGCTTACAGTGACATTACTAATGAATCTGCAAGCAAACATGAATCACCGGCTATGGGGCAACCTGCTCAAGTTAGCCGAGCAAATAGGTAAATATGGCGAAAGAACCAAAGGAGTCAGGCGAAGTAAAGAAGCCAAAAGTTAAGTGGAAATACCAGAACCCATATACTTTAAAAGACAGTTATGACCTGTATAAGAGTAGGGTCGATAATGAATTATATGATGTAACTTGGGAGGAATATCTTAACATTACATCAGATTATTTAAAAGCACTAGTAGAACATTTATTAGTAGATGCTGCTAGAATAAAGTTGCCACGTGGTCTTGGTAAACTACAAGTAGTTAAAGCTAAACTTAACCTGAATGACTCAGTTCGTCTACACAACATTGATTGGGCTGAAACTAAACGGTTAGGTCATTATGTACGCTACTTAAATGAGCATACAAGTGGTTACAGGTATAGTTTTATTTGGGATAGATCTGGTTGTAGTATCAATAATTTGATCAAATATAGACTACAAATGACTAGGCTTAATAAACGTAGGTTAGCAAAGATGATTAAATCTAAACAGTACGACTACTTTGAAAAAACAGATTAACATGGCTAGTACAGTAAAGGAATCAAAAGCACAAGCAACACTAGTATCACCTAAATCCAAAAAGAAACGTAGAACTTGGTCTCAAGAATCTAGGGTAAACGAGGGGCTCACTAAACGTATTGAAGTACGGGAACTAGACAATGTTGGGTACTTAGTCACATATAGTGTATATGGTTCAAATGAAAAAGGTGAATACATTGACGAACGTTCAGAACAGTATTCTGAGGAAAATCCGTTAGCAGTCAAGGAAGATACAATAAGTGCGTTATTTAATGAAATAACAAGGAAATAAGCGAATAATGTTATATAAGACAGTTTCTGTAAAGAATGTGATTGCTAAGGTGTTTAGTGATCTTGATTTAACCGAGGGTACACATCGTATCAGTGATATGATTACTTGGGCAGGGGAAGCATTAGAGAAGATAGGGGCGTTCCCTTCCTTGGTAACTAAAGTAACTGGTATGGATGATATACCTTTATTGGAGGTGACTAACTATCAAGCAGTGTTGCCGTATGATTTCCATAGGTTAGTACAAGTAGCTTATTCTAAAACTAAGTCTGGTCCATTCTATCCAGTACGTTATGCTACTGGTAGTTTTGATACAGGTAGTGAATTGACTAAGTCCACTACTACTGATGTGGTTAATTCAGAGAGTGCGCTGGTTACAATTGCAATGTCTCTATATGACTTACCTTATGCTGCTGCTTTAGCAAAGATGAACTCTGAACCTGCTATTCGTGCACAGTTAAATGCTCTAGTAAACGCAGCAAATGACAAATCTAAGGCTAGTACTGCTACTGCTCTTACTAACAATACTTCTGACTATACATACCTGATTACACCCAATCATATTAAAATGAATCAGAAGGATGGTTATATTATGTTGTCGTATCAAGCAGTACCTACTGATGGTGATGGCTATCCACTAATACCAGATGATCAGAGTTATATGGAAGCCTTGTATTGGTATATAACCATGAAACTTATGTATCCTGAGTGGCGAGCTGGTAGAGTTAGGGATGCTGTGTACTATGATGCACGTAGGAGTTGGAATTTCTATTGTAAACAGGCCTATGGTAACGCGTTACTACCTAATAAGGATCAACTAGAGTCTATCAAGAATACTTGGCTTAGGTTAGTACCTGAAGTTAATGAACATCAAACATCGTTCTCTACTATAGGGCAACGACAAATAGTATATACTGATAACAGATAATGAAGAAGCTTGCTACTAAATCTTTTTCTGGTGGTATCAACACGGATGTTGATGTATCCTTGCTTAAGGAGAATCAGTATCGTGATGCTTTAAACTTCAAGCTTATTGCTAACGAGGATGGTACATCATTTGCTATTGAGAACGCTGAGGGTAACCGTTTATGGTTAGATCAATCAGACTTACTTGGGTTAAATGAAGACTACCATATTGTTGGGCATTGTTACATCAAACCATATCTTGTATTATTCTATACTACTAACGTAGTAGTAGCACAACCAGAATTAGCGTCTGGTGTTTCTGTTATTGCACGGATTACTGTAGACAAGGATAGAGTACAGGAAGGTGAAATCATATATACTGATGGTGTAGATGGTACTAGGTTAAACTTATCCACTACATACCCTATAGAAGCTGTAGGTCACTACGAGGTTAATGATAATATCAAGGTTTACTTCACAGATGAATATAACAATGTCAGGTGGGTAAATATTATGGATGAGAACTTATCTACTTATAAAGCAGACATGTTTGATATGACTCCTGATTTCCCCTTTGACAATGTTGATGATATTAGGCCAGTATTTAAAGACTATATCGCAGGTAATATTACTGCTTCTACTGTTCAGTATGCTTATCAGTATTATATTGAGGGTGGTTCTACTACAATGTATTCCCCTGCTAGCAAACTCATACCTATGCTTTCTAGGCTTGATCGTCGTAGTGAAGTAATCAGGGGGGCAGAAGAAGATGAAGAATCTGCGTATGGTGTAGTCATTGGTATAAATATACCAGCTAATAACAGGTTTACTCAGGTCAGGGTAGTACGTATTCAGTACAATAGGTATAACGGGGAGCCCGTTGTTGCAATATGTGCTGAGCGTAATATCACTCCAAATGTTGCTCAAGAATTTATTATCAACGATGGTGGCACTACCCTATACGAAATTACATATAACGAGTATTTAGTACGTTCTTCAAATGTGTTCTCTGCTCGTACGCTAGCTATCAAAGATAACTACCTATTTACTGGTAACATTAGGGAGACTGCGTTTGATGTTGACATCGACTGTCGTGCATACAGGTTTAATGTGGGTTCTACAGCTAGGGTATATGAAGATGGTCTTACTGATTACTATGAGCTAGATTCTTCTGGTAACTGGACCTACTCTGCTGGGGGTAGTGGTACTAATTGGTCTATCCCTGATACTGCTGATTGTGCTAATAGGTATAATCAGGCAGCTAAATATGCCAGTGGCGAAGATAACATGAAATACATGTATCAGAGTGATGGTGCAACTTGGGGGGCAACTGGTCCAAATGTTACTATAAGTTTTGACACTGCATCTGAAGTACTTGACAACCTACCTAATGATCCAGAGAATAACAAACGTTATAGTGGTTTTTCAGAAACAGCAGTTCCAGGGGAACGATCATTTCAAAGATCTGAAGTATACAGAGTAGGGTTAGTATTTAGGAATGCTAAACTCCAAACATCCCCTGTTAAATGGGTTTGTGATCTGAAGATGCCATATGGGGCAGACAATTCTGGTGCTTATGCACTCTTCGAAGCAAGTGGTAGTGTTAAGTATAGGAATCGATTAGGTATTACGGTTGATTTTACTGGTAACCTGGCTGATTTAGGTGCTGTTTCTTGGGAGGTGGTGTATGTACCTAGAGAAAGTAAAGATAGGTCTGTACTAGCTCAAGGATTAGTACAACACACTCTGTACGATGATGGTACTACTAGTGGTGCTGATCCCCACTATTATCCAGATTATAGATTAACTGGGGATACTGCTCAGTATGATAATAACGGTGTTACCGATAGTAGACGTGTTACAAGGTTTATTTCACCTGAAGTAGCCTTCAACAAAAACCTTAAGCATAAGGAAGAAGATTACTTACATTATCTGGGGAGTTTTAATGTAGGCAGTGATAACCATTTATATGAATCAGATAACCCTAGGATTCACTGGTGGAAGTTATATAACTACACTTCTGAAGGTACAGCTACTCATACAGACAAGCAAGAAGTACAAGCAGGGGAATTGATAGGTTATACTAACGATTCTAAAACTAGGCTAGACCTTGATGGGTATACTTATGGTCCATTCTGTGATGGTTTTGTGAATGGTTCTGCTGACTGGAGTAGACAAGGTGCTACTAGCACTCATTTTGCGATGACAAACTTCCTAGGGGGGCAATCAGCTAGTCCTACTAGGGCAGGCCTATATGATTATAAACGCCCCGTGTTTGATATACAATATGGTGGGTATACCTATGAAGCTAGGCAGAATAACCAATATGTAAGTATTAGTAATCCTACTAACACAGGGAGTGTTACTACATACGAAGGGGATACATTCATTGAATGGTTCTGGTACTTAAACACTTCTATAAATTTATCTACTGCTGACATTGCGGATACTAATGCTGCTGTATTCTTATTCCCTGTAGAATCATCTATAGCAACTGGTTTAAGTTTAGATGATGGTCAATGGAGACATAAGGATAATAAGAATGCTAGGTTAATACAAGAACCAGCAGGTGATTGGCAAATAGATCCTGATTTTGCTTGGCATCAAGAGAAGGCATTATTCCAGTATAACCCAGTATATTCTCAAGTAAACAACTCTGAACGTCTATTAGCAGAAACAGATGACTTTGAAACAGTATCATCATTCCCTACTAGGATTAAGCGTTCTGAGAAGAAGGTAAATGGTAGTGAGTTTGATAGTTTTACTAAATTCTTACCTAACAACTTTATAGATCTCAATGGGGAACACGGTCCACTGAATAACCTGTTAAACTTCTCTAACTCCTTGTTCTACTGGCAAGACTCAGCATTTGGCATTGCTTCTGTTAATATTAGGTCTCTAGTACAGGACAATAATCCAGGTGTGTTAGCAGTAGGTACTGGGGGTGTATTAGATAGGTTTGATTATTTGTCAGAGTCCATCGGTAACCAGAGTAAGTTTGGTATTGCTACTTCTCGTAGTGCAATATACTGGGGTGATTGCAATAAGAATGAATTGTTCAAGTATGCTGAAGGTCTTAAGTCAGTGAGTAAACTTGGTGGCATACAAACATGGCTTAACAAGAATGGTACGATGGGTGAGATTAAAGCTACCTATGACCATAAGTATAATGACATAATATTTACTATTACTTTTGGTAGGGAGCTTACTGTTAACCAAATGGATCCTGCTACTGGTCAATACCCTTACACGTACAGTATAGTACCTTCTGAAGACCTGGATAGAACTAGGTATTATAATACTATAGTTAATGCTAGGTACTTTGAAAGTTGTAAACTGTGTGATAGGAATATCTTGAAGCCAGTTGGGACCATTGATTGGGAATTAGAGAAAACACCTCATGGTAAACTAGGTTCCGAGTTTTATGCGGTTGTTGATAATGACCCACTTACTACTCATACTATTACGTTTAATGAAGTAGTAGATGCATTTGTATCACGTAATTCATTCACTCCAAGCAGGTATCTAGAACTAGATACTAGCTTCTTATCTACTAATGTGTATGTAGATTTGTATATACACAATGATAAGGAAGCTACTAGGTCTACTTATTATGGTACTACTTTTGATTCTGAAGTAACTACTTTGTTTAATTCAGAGTTTCCGTATACTAAAGTATGGGATAATATCAGGTGGTATAGTAAGTCTGAGGATACTGATGGGGTTAATCAATTCAAGGATACCTTTGATACAATAACAATATACAATGATTATCAACACACTGGTGATAGGGATCTGTATTATAGACATGATCCTGTGGTACCTACAGTCAGGCCAACAGAGATAGTTCGTAGGGATCGTACATTTAGTATGCAAGTGCCTAGGTCTATTATTAACTATAGTGTATCTACTAACCCTGACATATTTGAACCTTCTAACTGGGATGAGTCTAGGGAGTACAAGGAAAGAATTAGAGATAAGTATATGGTTGTACATGCAACCTATAATAATAACACCAACAATACGATTAGTATACCCTATATCGTAAGTACATATAGAAGAAGCATAAGATAATGGCTAATAAAACAATAAAAGCAAAAGGTGATATCAAAACAGCTGGTAAATTGGGCACTCGTGGTAGGGTTGCTCAATCTGCCGTTAAAGCAGGTACACCATTAAATCAATATGTAACTCTACCATCTGGGGTTAATCGTTCTCCGGGGCAATTAGCTGCTGCTTCTATTGCGGCACAAGCTGAGATGGATAGGCTTAGGTGGGCTAACCTACATGGGGCTTTGTCACAGAAACATACACCATTTTACTTCACACCCGAAGTACAAGCATTAATGAAGGAGAAGGGATTATCTAAGGACTACATCAATAGCTACCAACCTAGTAACTATCTAGAGACTGTACCTGAGTATGGCCTTGGTGGTTGGATAAAAGATAATATCCATGGTGTAATGGGGGGTCTGAAAGTGCTTGGTGGTGGTATTGCAATGGCTACTGGTTTAGGTGCTGGTTTAGGTGCTAGTCTAATCAGTAGTGGTGTTGGTGATATTGCTGGGGAAATCAAAAGTGATAAGTTAGCTGAAGAACAAAAGAAACAAGAGGAAGAGGCAGCCAAGGAAGCAGCATTAGCTAAGAATCCACAGGCTACTTCTATATCTGTAGCAAACGAATATCAACCTACATTCCCCTTTGGTGGTCAAATACCAGTGTCACACGTGGAACTAGAAGGTGGTGAAATATATAGGAAACCAGGTAGTACTAAGATCAAGAAGGTAACTGGTAAGTCTCACGCACAAGGCGGGGAAGATTATATACTCCCTGTTAACACACAAGTGTTAGGTAAAGACATTAATCCACGTACTGGTAATACATACAAGGCAGATGGTCAAAAGCTACTTAAGAAGCAAGGTAAATTGAAAGGTTCAATTAAACCTAACACCATTGCTGGTCGTACTGCTAAGTTAAATGAAGAACGTATTAATCAACAGTTTGATGAACTATTTCAATCACAGGAGTTAGTGAAAGCACAACAAGGTCGTACTAGGGGTGGTAGGTTACTACAAACTAAACCTAAGATGCCAGATGGTGGTGATACCCCAGTTAATAGGGGATTTGCTCCACCGTGGCCTGCTAGGTTGGGTGGTTTATTGAATAGTTCGTATTTCAATAATCTGAGTTATCAAACACACCCCTATTGGTATGACCCCTATGGTCGTATGTCAGGTCTTAGTGCTTTAGATGGTCCTAAACTGCCACCTAAGAATGGGGCAATTCCTGATACGCTTGGTCCTAAAAAACCTTGGGCAGTTGGTCTAGGTGAGACATTAAATAGTGAATATTTAACCAAGCTGGGTCAGCAGTTCTACCCATTCTGGCAAGACCCGTATGGACGTATGTCTGGGATGAGCCCACTTGATGGCCCTAGATTGGATAGGGGTAAGGATGCTATTATGACTACTAAAGGTAAGTCAAAGAGCAAAGATACTAAGGCTGATGGCACTACGGCTGATAATAAAGCATGGTCTGATAAACTAGGTGATTTACTAGATAGTCAATACTTTAGGGATCTTGGGGCTAAATCTATGTATGGTACAAGTCCGTTAGATACACCTGCTCACAAAGCATCTAGGGGGGAAACATCTACTAAAGGGGCTAGTAAAACTAAGGGTAAACAGGCTACACAAGCTAATACAGCTACAGATGCTCCATTAAGTTATAGGGATATTGCTTTAGGCGACTATATGCCAGATGATGGGTTTGGCTCTGCTACAGCTCCAAATTATAGTTGGCAACAAGGTTATCCTAACAACATGTTCTTCCAAGACTTTACTGAAGGTAGTCCTCCATTGACTACTGTTCCACAAGGGGCTAATTGGGCACAGAACTATGTTAATGACAATTTCTTCAAGGATGCTAGTGGTACACTTAATACTGTTAAATCTACAACTAGTACCAATAAGCCTACTACTGCTATTACTACACCTATTACACCTACTACACAAGTACAACCGCAATTAGCTGGGCGTGCTACTGCTTTGGGTGTAGAAGATCAAACGTTAGCAGACACAGCTAGCCCATTCCCTACTGGGGCGGTAGATATAAATAACGCTACTGATTACACGTGGCGTGGTATGGATGAAGCTACTAGACCTGATGATGGTAATGTTCAACCAGACTTCTGGGGTAATGTTAAAGGCAAACTGAAGAATGCTGATTGGGCTAACATTGGGTGGAATGCAGCTGCCTTGTCCCCAGTAGCATATAATCTTATACAAGGGGTTAGACCTGCAGATCATTTGAATGTTGGAGATTTTTATAACCCACAATATAACTCTGCTATTAACCTTGCTGCTAATCGTCGTTATGACATACAACCTGAATTAAATCGTAGTCGTACTGCACAAAAGGCTGCTGATTATAATATCAGGACCATGGCGGGGGGCTTGGGTTCAGGTGCTGTTGCTTCAAACCAATTAGCTAACTATGCTACTAGGTTAGGTGCTGATCAAAGATCATGGCAAACCAAGCAGTATATGGACAATAAATACCGTGGCGAGGAAGCTCAAATAAGGGCCAATTTAGGGGCTCAGAGGGCTCAGACAAGGTATAACATTGCTGACTGGAATAAACAGTCAGATGCGGCTCGTAGGGCCCATTTAGGGGCTGGTTTCAGTCAACTAGGTCAGTGGGGGCAAGTACAACAGCAAATGCGTAATCAACAGACTAGGGATAGTCAATTAATTGATATACTACCTGATATGTTTGGACAGGTATTACCATACATGGAAGGGCTAGGTAAAATAAAGGCTAAGTAATGGGAGTAAACAGATATGATAGGCCTGCTCAGGCACAGTTTATAAATACATATGTCCCCATACCTTGGGAGCAAATGATGCAAGCTGGTCAAATGAAACAAGACCGTTTCGATCAGTCTGTCCAAGCTATGGATGAAGCAGTTACACGAGCAGAGAACTTGAATGCTATTGCTGGTAGTGTTGATGCTAAGAAGCGTGATGCATTAATTGACAAACTCTACGGTATACGTGATACCTATGCTGGTAAAGACCTATCTGATCCAATGGTAGTTAGGCAGTTGAATAATGAAATATATGCTGCTGCTAAACCATCAGAGATACGTCAGTGGGAGGATAGTTATCAAGCGTGGGCTCGTAATACAGCTAATAAGCAGAAGCTGATACTAGAGAATAGGTATAACCCACTATTAGATAAGGACCCAGCAGCTGGTTGGGATAGTTCTACTATGGGTGTATATAATTACTCTGATCGTGCGTACTTGGGTAAGGAAGCTACACTAGCAACCTACTTTGATGAATTAGCTAGACATGGTAGAGTACTTGGTACTACTGCTGAAGGGTATACCAAGATAGGTCGTACAGAGGCAGACATCAATAAGATTATTGAAGGTACTGCTAATCAGTATGCTGCTACTACTAGTGGTCAAGATGAGATCAATATCTTCAAACAACAACATCCAGAGCTTGCTGCTCAACTTGGGGATGATACTAATATTGCTAAGTATATCATGAAAGACTTTGGTCAGAAGTATATATGGAGTGATATTAGGGGTTCTAGGTACCCAACTGGTGGTAGTGGAGGATCTGATTCGTTAGGCATGTTCCCCTTTGCTGGTACTAAAGATAAGCAAGGTGAGGTAACTAACATGTCAGTCAAAGATATACGTAAAGAGCGTAGTCAGAAACGTAAAGCATATATTGATGCTAAGAAGAAGTATGACCTTGCTGTGGAGCAGAATACATCAGAAGAGAAGTTAGCAGGATTACGTGCTACTATGATCAATGCTCAAGAAAGCCACGAAGAGTTTGAATACAAGTATCAGAGGGCGGTGGATACAGTAAATGAAAAATTTAGTGATCACTTTGAATATTGGGAAGATCAATACGCCCCTTATCTGGTTAAATTTGGTGGCAGAACAGATGAAGAGGCACGTGAAATATTAAGGATCGCTAGAGAAATTTCAATTTTAGATGTGCCACATTCCCCAATCTCGGGAGGTGAACTTAGGAGGCAATTAAAGGAGCGTCTAAAAGATTACAATTTAACAAAGTCAGAACTTAGACAAGTAGTTCAACACAATGCATCCATTGCTAGTGATCCTAATTATAGGAAACAACTGAAGCAAGCGGTTAGGGGGGATGAAGGATATGAAGACTTAGGCTTCTCCTATACTGAAACAGGCAAGGAAGTGTTGTTCACTAACATAGGTACTAAGAGTGGTGTAGCAGCATTCCCAGGGGCAGATGGTAAGATGTATCATTCAGTGATTGATGCTGGTATTACTTCTGCTGTACAGGTTGACCCTGAAGCATGGGAAATTCATGTAGATGATAAGAAGCTTGAGAACAACAATGATAAGTTGTTTGATTATATCGTAGAATCTGGTACTAACCCTAACTTCAATTTTGACCTATATAGTATGGATGAAGTTGGTGCCAAAGACGGGGCAATTAGTTTGAACTATAGGCTTACTACTCCTAACCCTAAGAATGAGAATAAAGTGGGTGAACGTTACAACGTACAAGTAAAGATCACTGATCAAACACAGATTCTCAACTTATCTAGGCAGTTAGCAATGCAAGGGGATTCTGATCATGCTGGTAAAGTATTGTTTGCTCACTATGCTGGGTTAGCAGAAGCAGAAGGTCCTGGTCTTTATTCAATGCCAGGTGATGTACCAGCTAGGGTAACTTATGAGGATGGCTCATATAGTATCGAATATCAAGGTAGGACACTAGATAGTGGGCTAACTACTAGGCGGCAAGTAGGGGCACAATTACAAAACCTCGCTGCTGCTTTGATGGAGAGATTACAATATTAAGTACGGGTACTCACTAGAGTACTTCATTTTAAAATATAACATATGTCAATTGATCTTGACGCTTTGGACCGTGCTCTCGGGAGGGAGCCGGTTCTTGGCACTACTGAAATAAGCCCTAATACGGGCATCGCTCTGACTGAAAAAGAGCTTGACCAACTTCAAAGTCGAATGAAGCACGGTAATCCTATAGATGTATATCCAGGAGCTGTGTCTAACTCGACTTTGCGTATTTTAGGGGACCATGGCTATTACCCTCAACAAAGTGATGTTTATCAACGTCAACAGCTTGCCCGATCTCAAAGTAGTTTTGGGCAATTTGTTAATGCTTTGAACCAAGCTGTAGTTGGGGAGATTGTCGGTGGTACTTTAGAAGGTGCTGGTTACCTACTTGATGCTAGGATGTATGCAGACCTGATACTTGGTAAGGAACAAGAGTTCGGTAATGCTCTATCAGATATTGGGCGTAGTCTTAGGACATGGTCTCAAGAAGTATCACCTATACATGTATCACCTAATTCACCTAAGTTTGACCCGGGTAACTGGACTTGGTGGATGTCTCATGCTCCTTCTGTGGTATCTACATTATCATTGATGATACCATCAGGTTTAGCAGTCAAGGGGCTTGGCGCTTTAGCTAAAGTCGCTGGTGGTGAACGACTACTTCAAGGTATGGCTAAACTAGCTGGGGTAACTGCTAAGGATATGTCATGGGTTACTAAAGGTGTATCACAAGCTGTTATATCAAGGCATATGGAGAACCTCATGGAATCAAGTGGGGTGTATGAGGAGATATACAATGAATCCAAGGAATTGGGTATGTCTGAGGAAGAAGCTAAGCGTAGAGCTGCATTTGGTGCATCAAACACCTACAAAAAGCAGTGGGCTATGCTTATACAAGATGTACCTCAATACTTACTGTTGAATCGTTTAGGTGGGGCTGGTTCTAAGGAAACCTCATTGAAAGTAGCCAAAGCTATGGGCATTGCCCCAGGTAAAGCAATTGGAGCTAAAGCTGGTGCTATCCTTAAAGATATGGTCTCAGAAGGTGGTGAAGAAGCATATCAGTTCTTAATCAATGAACAATCTAAAGCACTTGCTCAACATCAACTTGACCCTACTGTTAGGACTTCATTCTCTGATATACTGTCAGATAATATCAATAACGGGGAAATGTGGTCTGCTGCTCTGTTTGGGGCATTAGGCGCAGGTGTAATGCAAGCTGGGTTTGCTGGTTTGAATGCTAAAGCAATTGGTAGGTCTAATGAGGAACGTATTAAAGAACTACAAGGTCGTGGTGTTACGTTTAAGGCAGCATACCAGATGTATCAAGAAGCACTAAACAGTGGAGATCCAGTTAGGCAAGGTCAAGCGAGGGATCTACTTATCACTACTCTAGCTGTTAATGCTAGGAATGCTGGGAATACTAAGAATGCCATCGACATGATGGAACAGTTAACTAAAGATCCTAGCGATGAACTCCTAGAAAGACATGGTATTGATAGGGAACACGCTGGTGCTTTAGCTAAAGACCCAAGCATAGTTGAAGATCTTAAGCGTGCAATTAAACGTGCAGCTGAACTTGAAAGCAAGTTTGAAGCAGAGGTAAATAATAACAAGGATATACCTAAATCTAAACGAGCTGCAATAATCAGCAATATGGTACATAATCAATTGTTGTATGAAAGTACCATGAAGGAGAAAGGGAAGTCTGACGAGCGTTTAGAGGGTCTTAAGGGGACGTTAGAGCAGTTCCAAAAGCTTAGCCCTACTAAACAGTCCATATTAGGCTTACAGGGCAGAATACGGGCTATAAAGAACCCTGATGCGATGCCCGGTTCTACTGATGAACGTACTAAACCTGGTGTATTAGATGTACTAGAACGTAAGAAGAAAGAGCAGTGGGATAAGTTAAGCAAGGAAGAACAAGCACTATTAGATAGTGATATTGCTAAACAACGACTGGGCTTATCTAGACTTGAACAGGAACTTAAAGAAGCTCAAAAGAACTACGGTAAAGAAGAACAAGATGCTGATGAAGGTATCGAGGTAACCTTTGAAGAAATGATTCCTGTATATGAGGAACAACGTAGGTCTGGGTGGATAAACGCTTCTGCTGAACAACTGAAGCAACGCATGAAACGCCTTCGTAAAGGTAAGATTGATGAAGGTAATGAGAACCCAGAAGATAATGAACCGGATGGTGCTGAAGTAGGGGATACTGTATTATACCAAGAACCTGATGGTACTACTAGGGCAGGTAGGGTTACTAAAGTAGAAAACCCTGATAAAGATGGTAAGGAGAATGCTGATGCAGTATATGGTATACAACCACTAGGGGATAATGGTGTTGAAACTAACGAACCTCCTATAGTTAAATCTGGTCTAGATGTCACACTAGCAGGTAAAGAGGGGGAGTCTAAGGAAGGGCGTGATGATGGTTCAGATACTATGGATTCATTATCAGATGATGAACAGGTTAGTGCTGGTCTCATGGAGCCTACTCATAGGAACTTAGATCAGGGTACACCTACCCCATTTGATAATGTAGCATGGTATACGCTTAAAGATGGGAATGTAGTAGCATTCAATAAAGAGTTACAGGCAGTATTAAATGACCCAAACACTTCATACAAAAATTCAGAGGTAGAGTATTATATTAACTCCAAGAATCCATATTGGGGTAGTCTACTTAAGACTGCTGATGCTAAGACTAGGCGATATCTACAAAAGATCATGGCTGGTAAATCCTTATCTGGGGATGAGGCTAATAACTTATTATCTCAAGTCAAAGGTACTGGTTATGGTGATACTGTTATAGATAAGATGCCTATTGAGGTTAAGCTCCTTATCGATGGTCATGAGTATACTGGTGGTATGTACTTACACGCTGCTGACTTTAACTACATTAAAGTGCCCATGGTGGTACGCTTTAAGGAAAAACTAGGGTCTAAGAATGCAGTAAAGAATTACATTGACCAGCAGAAGTTTGCAGCACGTAATAAGCGTGTAGAGATGCTTCAAACACTCTTAACTGGGGGTGCACTTAAGAGTTCTGGTATTGAGATAGGTCGTGGTAATATCAACACTATTAGTAAATCATTACCACAGGAGAAACGTCGTCGTAACCTAGCACAAGTACTTGGTATAAAAGCAGATGATATAACACTAGGTATTACCAGAGCTGGTGTTGCCAGTGAAATATCACCTTTATATGTGAAGGAGAATAAGACCTACGATGACAGGATGCGTCTAACTGGTGTAGGTAATGTCTATGCTGTTATTAAAGGGGAGACACTTAATGGTGAGGATTATGTAGCTAGGCTCAATAACACTAAGATTAGTAGGGAACATGCTGCCATCATCCTCGAGGCATTCAAGACTATTGCTCTAGCACAACGTGGTAAGAAATACAAGCGCAATAGGTACTTAAAGATCAATTGGCGTAAGGGTTATGATATGGTTAAGAATATCAAACCTGGGGAGCTTATTGACCTATTAGTAGTACATGGGGACTTAACCAACCCTAATGGTTATGTGTTTAAAAAACGTACTCGTTCTCAACAGCATACTGATATACTTAAGTATAAAGCTCTATTCTTAACTGAGAATTCTACTATACTTAACTATGGGTTTAACCCTGAGACTGGTAAACCGTTTCAGTTGAATCTAGAAGAACTGTATGATGCTAAGTCTTATGATGAACTAGCTATCCCATTCCTTGATTGGATGCAGGAACATAAGAACTATGCTGTACACCTGTCTAGGTATAATGACCCAAGTGGTCGTATGGCTAATGGTATACAGCTCAACGGGCAGTTATATGGGGATCGTGCTATTCGTATTGGTCGTAAGCATGTTATAGAGAAGAAGTTAGGTGAGGGTTATAATGCATTTCTTATTAACAACAACCTTGTTACTGCTGACTTTGAACGTGATGCAAATGATAGGTTATTCAAGGATCCTATAGTTAACCTTAACACTACACGTAAAGGGCAAGTTAAAGTGGTTAAACCAGGTAAAGCACCCTTTGTACCTACATCTACTAAGATGGGGCAGGAGAGAGGTACTGTTAAACCTAAACCACAGCAACCATCTAAGCCACAACAACCTGCTACTAAGAAACCTGAACCTCAATGGGTTGAGAAACCTAAGATGAGACGTGTTATTTCAGATAAGGGTAAGCGGTTTACTGCAATGGTTATACCTATTAAAACACCTTTATCTGGGGAATATGCTACTCAATACCTACACCAGAGAGAAGATGGCACTTGGTCAGTACACAATAAGTATGGTACTAGGATGACCCAGTTTGGTGCTATCTCTAAAGAAGAGGTAATCAAGAAGCTACAAGCAATGGCTGCTGGTGCCCCTAATGAAGATGCTGTAAGGTTGGCTAAGCAAGAACGAGAAGCTAGGCGGGCTAAACAAGCCAAGCAAGAGGAACCTGAAGCATCTACACCTAAACCTAGTGAATCTAGTGTAGAAGGTGTTACTGAAACAAACCCATTTGGTAATAAGAATGAAGGTAAACGTGGGTATCAGCAGATAGAAATATCACACCTTGGTTCTAGGTTAACTGTGTGGGGTAGGTCTATCGCTAGTTCAAAACAGGACTTTGGTGTTAGCTTATTCCTTGTACAATATGGTAATGGCTTATGGGGCATCTATGATGAAACAGGTCGTACGATACTAGAGCATAAGCATGATCGCCAAATGAAGGCTCAAGCTGCCCTGTTAACATGGATAAAAGAACTAGGTGGTAAGGATAAGTTTAAAGCACTTATAGATCAAGCTAACAAGGCAGATAAGGCAATACAAAAGGAGTCTACTAAACCTACAGAACAAAAGACTAAAGAACCAGAACCTAAGACACAAGAGAAAAAAGAAGAACCTAAGGAATCCAAGGAACCCACACAAAATCAGAAGAACGCTAATGACTTAGGGTTTATATTTGGTGATGAAACCCTCACTGCTGAGGAAGAAGCAAATCTTAAACAGGAATTAGATGGATTAAAGGATAAAGATGGTAAACCTGCTAAACCTAAGGATAGTACAAAAATAGACCCGTTTGCTGATATTGATGGTGCTGATTACTTTGCTATGTCTGCTTCTGATGTTACAGACAAGCAAATAGATATAGAGAAAGAATTAGCATGGCTTGAAGAAAAACTAGGTATTGCAGATGAAGTTAGTGTTACTGATAGAATAATCAAACTAGCTGCTAATGGTCGTGAGGATTTTGCTGCCTATACTCACCATGCTATACTACTCTACGAGGGTGCAGTAGAAGGTACACTGTATCATGAAGCATTCCACCGTGTTAGCTTAGGTTACTTCACTAAAGAAGAACGTGAGCGTATATATAGAGTAGCACGGCAATACTACAATATGCCAAACGCTAGTAATGTAGAAATAGAGGAACACTTAGCTGAAAGGTTTAGAGAGTTTGTATTACTGCATGAGAAAGAAGAAGCACCTAAACAACATAGTACTATCCGTAAGTTCTTCCGACGTCTATATGAATGGATTAAATCAGTATTTGCTGGTCCTAATCGACTACGTGAACATGAAATACAAAGGTTATTCAAGAGTATCCAAGCAGGTAAATACAAGGGTCATAAGATACTAGCAGAGAATGAAGGTAAAGTATCCCCAGGTGATTATGCTATGGCTGCATCTAGGCGTGAGTTTAAAACTATTACTAGTACTAAGCATCGTAGGGATATTGTGAAGATGCTCACTGCTCAATTCTTGAAGCTAAATCAAGTTGAAGACCTTGAAACTATTACCGTATCTAATCCAGAAGAATCACAACTACTGTTGTTTGAATGGATTGACAGGCAGGTTAAAGCTCTGAATGAGCTGAGGATTAGTGGTGAAACAGAAGCAATTAGGCAACGTGCTGCTACTCTACATGCCACTTTCAATGAGATTAACCAGAGGGATAATAAGTCTATATTCTGGGATATGATTGTTGATGAACTTGGTGCTATGGGTATCAAGGGTGTTGGTATTGAACATCTTACTAGGATTGGTGATCCTGAATATGAAGATAATCAAGATGAAGTAGGTAGGATTGATGTAGATAAGCGTAGTTCTTGGGAGGTATCTGTCAAGGATAATGCCATGGGGCACATTAAGTTCCTCATTAATGGACTACACGCTACTAATAAACCTGATCCTATCACTGGTATTGTACCTTATGTTGATTCAGGTATGGTGTGGTCTAGGTTGTTATATCATATGAACTCTATGGATACAGCAGAGGATATGATTGAAGAACTTAGGGTACTAGCCAATGACTTCCCTGAAGATCCATGGTACAATGAACTAGCAGACAAACTAGAGAGGGGTTCTGAAAACCTTAGGGCACAGTTTGCTACTACATTCCGTGTGTGGAAGCATGAGTTTGTTACCTTTAGTTTTAGGAATACCAGGGATGGTGCAATGTTCACATTCAGGGACAATACTGAAAGTCAGTTAGCTAATGGTACTGCTCTTAAGTGGAATGAACGATTCTCCCTTAGTGATAGACTAGTTATTACTGGACCTAATGAACGTGGTACTATTGTTAAGGATGCTGTTATTGCTGCTAACAAAGACTATGAACGTCTAGCACTTGCTCTAGATGCTGTAACTTTAGATAAGGCAACGGATGAGGAACTATACTATAAGTATTCTAATGACTTTATATCTCTGCTAGGTAAGCTTAACATACTAATAGATCAGGCTACTGTTAATGTGTTAGCTAATGATTTGTTTGAAGCAGAGTCACCTATTGCTGGTCTTAACAACTTTGTTAATACTCAACTTAAGTTCCTGATTGGTAGTGAATCTAAACTAGTTAAAGAAGCTACTATGTCAAGTGAGGAGTTAGCAGGAATCCCAGAAGAACGTAGGTTAAATGTAGCTAACGCCCTTATAAGTAACGGTGTAGTATATAATAGGCGTGGGGATTCTATCGCTCATGCTTATGCTAAAGCACACCCAGAACTACAAGAGAGCATTGTTATTGGTGCTGAAGGCCATAAGTACTTTACCTACGCTGCTAACAATATGGCTACTGATAAGGTACGTAAACTGAAACGTGACCTCAACTATATCAGGGACCAACGTGGTTTGATATACAATAAGCATTCTAGGATACTCAGGTTACTTGAGGAAAACCCAGAAGTACGTAAGAACTTCTACCTTAAAACCTTTAGTGCTCTACGTAGGGATGCTAAGGGTGATAAGGGTCGTGACTTCACTCATATAACTAACCTTGAAGAATATGTAGCTAGGTTCAATGCTGTATCTGAAGGCTACTTACCATTACCTATCATGGCAGATCGTAAGCAGTTCTACCTAATGTCTGGTATTGATACCCTAAAGAATGTAGTACAAAGTATAGACTATTCTGGGGGCCAAATAAGCCTCAAATTCAGCGAGGAAACCCTGAACCTATTCTATGGTTACTTCCTTGACGAACGTGAGCGTGTGCTCGCCGCAAGGGCCTTAAAAGCGAAGTATGAGGCTGCTGATACTACTGAAGAAGAACGTGTAGCTCTTAGGAAGCAAATGATTAAGAATTACCACTATTCTGGGAACTTTAATCTAGATGGGGGTAATGCTTATAACTTCATACACTTCAAGGAATTTAATAGGTATAAGGACGCTGGGTTAAAAAAGGTAACTGAAGATAAAGTTAAAGAGACTATAACTAAAGCACTTAATAAACAATTCGTTAAGGAGTATGAGTATGCTGCTAAGATTGGGGCTATCAGCCGTGAAGGCAACATACTAGTACATACTGCTGTATTAAGCAGTCAACGATTCCTAGACCTCACTGGCTCTATTACTACTGATACTAATGAGTCTGATGCACTAGTATATGTGTTAGGGGAGTTTATGATTAACAATATGATGGGGGCAATTGAGTCAGATAAGGTTATCTTTGCTGATCCTGCCTTCTTCAAGCGTAATAAGAAGTCCAAGTATGATGTATCAGAAGACCTGTTTAAACGTTGGTTTGGTGTAGGTTCTACAGGGGGTAAACCAGCAGAAACCATGGATACAGAGTGGGATAATTCATACAATGTATCTATACTCAATACTCAACATATAATGAGTAAGTCCTATTATGTACTTCATAAACGGTATACTGAGATATACAAGAAGTTACATAAGGATTGGACTGATGAGCAGATTAAAGAACGTGTGGACTTTGTACTTAGTGCATATCAGAATGTAGACCCATCTGATGGTCAAATGATTATATCTCCTGAGTTGTATCGTTCCATATCTAAACGTTTAGGTATGTGGCCTAAGGAGAAGGATGATGCATACCAACAGTTAATGTCTGGTAAAGATCTTTCAGATGAGAAAGTGTTAGAATATACACTGATACTGCAACCACTTAAGACAGTATATGTAGGTACCTCAGCAGAGAATGGGTTGAACGTACCAGTGTATGATAAAATGTCTATGGCTACTATCTTTAGGAAGCAGGTAAAAGGTACACCATTGGAGGATGTATTAGATCGTATGGAACTTAAAGGTAGATATGAAAGACCTGAAACCCCACTCAAACCGATACATGCGTTTAAGTATGACACTGCTGTTAAAGTAGGGGGCCACATGGGTATTGACTTGTTTGAGGATGCTAACGTTCGTACTAAGGTAAATAACTTAAGTAAAGCACCTGTATATGAACAATACTTTGAAAACCTCAAGCACCAGGTTGTAACTGATCCACACGAGAGTTTAGTACAGAAGGTTGGTTCTCAGGCTTATAAAGTTATTACTTCTAATATCGTTAAAGATGGTGTTGCATATGGTGACTTTAAGAATGGGGAAGACCTACTAAATGCCCTTACTAGGAGTAGGGTAGCAGTTAGTCGTGCTGGTAGGGAGTATGTTAAAGCTAAGTTTGGTATTGATCACATGGGGCGTATTAATAACAAGAAGTTTATTAAGATGCTCTATGGTGCTGCTAAGAGCGCTAATCGTGCTTGGGACTTTACACAAGCCTTACGTACTGAGGAAGATGGTTCTATGTACCTTGAACTTGATGCCTTTACTGATAGGGGTTGGGTGTACTCTCGTTTAATGTCTATTATTAATGAGAATACTGTAGACCTAAATCTACCAGGTACTCAGCTTATTCAGGTATCTGGTTTTGGTCATGCAGTTAAAGACAAGGAGTTAGAATTTTCTATAGATGAAGAAGGTAATCTACAAGAACTTGAAGTACGTGTATCTGAGGGTTTGTTTAGGCATATTATACCTGACTATGCTAATAAATCCCATAAGGACCGTAAAGAGGCAGTAGAGAATGTCTTTAGGATGATTGGGTATCGTGTGCCCGTGCAGGGTCAGAACTCTACTGTTAGGCTTAAAGTTAAAGAAGTATTACCTGAGAATGTAGGTGATGTGATACACTTACCATTAGAATTCACTGCTCTTACTGGTTCTGACTTTGACATTGATAAACTCTATGTTATCATGCCACATTATATGAATGGTAAGGAGATAGAGTTTAGTGATTCCATGCACCCATCTGCTGTAGACAACAGGTATAAGCAGAAGGCGTTTGAGTTATTTAACCTATATCGTGGTAATAAGGAGATACTAGGGGAAGAATTACTTAATAAGATACAGAGTACTAAAATAGCAAAACAACCACTTGGAAATCATAAATCAGAGTTAGTACTTAAACTCAAGTCATTACGTAATCAAGCCAATGTGCAGCAGCGTAAATTAAATGAAACTAATGATCCTACTATACTAGACTTGTGGCTTGAAACTAATGAAGCAATCAGTGATCTAGAGGCACAACTGGGTGTTACATCTGCCATGTTAGATCAGCTTGATGATGTTAGGGTACAATCAATAATTGATGCTCTAGTGAAAGCTAAAGTATTACCTACTAGGAAAGCATTTGAGAAGCTTAGTATTGAAGAGCAGAATACCAAGAAGGCTAATGAGAATAGGATAATTCAGATGTTCCATACTGTACTTGGTAATGATGCTCACTTCTTATCTGTTACTAGCCCTCTTGGAGTACTGACTAAGACTCTACAAGACAAAGCAGAGAGGATATCAGATGCAGAACTAGAAGGTAAGGAGTTAGATTCTTTAGAGATGTCTACTCCTAGATTCCAGTCTGATATGCGTAATACTTTTATTGGGGCAAACAAAGGTATTGGTGCATTTGCATTAGCCAATGCTCACCATGGTCTTACACAACAGGCAGACACTGCTCTTAGGACACACCTTGACCTAGGTTTAGGTGCGTTTGATGATCGTATGTGGTTCAATAAGATTAGGGGCAAAGACGATGTAGTTATTCTAGATTGGTTGTCTGCCCTTATTGACTCACACGTTGATGCTGCTAAAGACCCTTATATCATTAAACTAAACGTCAATGAGGCTACTTATAACATGGTTAGCTTATTGTTACGTACTGGTTTAGGGGAGACTACGTTTGACTTCATATCACAGCCTATACTCAGGGAATATGCTCAGGCTTACTTTGATGCGATTGGTCAGATTGTATCACAGAATGCTGAATTAGCAGGTGCTACTAGTCCCCATAAGTATGCTATGAACCTTGTAATGGAACGTTGGGAGAAACTTAGTGGTGTTAATGAAGAAGATGTTGTTGTAACAAATAAACTATATGAAAGGTTAGATCCTGAGGTCCTACAAAAAGATACTGTATCTGCTAGTTGGTTGAAGAAAGCTAAACCTGAAGCTAGGCAGGAGTATTATTCAAGGCAGATCGCTATACTTAAAGTTTTTGACAAACTATTAGTAGAAGCTAACTCTTTGAATCAGCTTGTGATGGCTAGTCGTATTGATACTAAGAAGTTTGGTTCTACCCCAATTGAACTAAACCATTTCTTGAATCAAATACGTGCTGTAGAAGATAGTAGGAACTGGGTTAACCTAGAGAAACTACTTACGTCAGATGGTCATATGGTTGAAGGTGCTACTATGCTACCTGAACTACTAAAGAACAGTTTGTTATTTGCCCTTGATATCATGGCAGATAAATCACTATATGGTACTACTGGTTTTAATGCATTGTATAATCACTTATTAGGGTACACTCAACGTGGTAGGTATGCTACTAAATCTGATATTGCTAACCTTACTGAGGAACTGTATACTTATTTAGCTTCAAAGTTCTTTACTGACAAGGAGAATGGTCTTGGGGTAACCAGGAATACTATTAATGCTATCTTCGGTGCTACTAGTAAGGTCTCTATATTTAGGCAGCTAGATGAGATACGTAAGGGTACATTTGAGGACTATGAGGATATTAAGAACAATAAGTTCATACAGATGCTCACTATTGATCATAATGAGACTCTACCAGTACATAACCATATTAGGCTACCATTCCATACCTTAAGTGAAGTAGGGGAAACTGATGATTATATTGATGATTTCTATGAACTTTACAACCATACTAACCCCAAAATCAGAAACTTAGCTAAAGTGCTGTACGTATACTCATTTTATACCACAGGGTGGCGTAGGCGTAGGCATTCATTCCATTCATATATACCTACTGCAATGCAGAAGGCAATTGAACGTAAGGATGGTGCTATAGCTAGCTTTAATGAGCATATCAAGCGCACTCTGAGGTTATTAGAAAACGAAGAAGCAACTGCAGCAATGATGACTGAAGCACGAAGAGAGATATTTCAAAACAACTGGTTTGTAGATAATATGGTACCTGTACTTACTAAAGAAGACAAAGGGGGTATTGAGAAAGATGGGGAAGATATAGGCCAGATACTTAAAATAAAACCAGGTATTAAAACTAGGTTATATCTAGGTACTACTGCTAATAAGCACCTATTATATTCACCCTACGTTTTGAACCCCCTAGAAGACGGTTCTGAGCTTTTAGAGTATGTTGGGTACAATAGTAAGAATAAGACTCCAGTGTACCGTAATGTGCCTAAAAAGGGCTTCCTAGAGCATGGTTTATCTTTTAGGGAATATGGCATATCTGATGAAGAATCTATACTACCTGCTAATAATAATTTAGCCCATGTATCAGAGGAGGAGTTCTTAAAGATAATGACAGAAGACCCAGATTTTGTACATGTACCATTTGAGGAACAAGTACTAGCGGATAATAATAAGTTCGATAGTAGTATGTATTTTGATGCTAGGGGTGGTGAAAGGAATGTTGAACCAGTAACACCTGTAGAGAAAATACCTACAGTTAAAGTAGTTAGTAGTATGCAGACTGGGATAGGCCAAACTGCATTAAACTTAGCTACTCAAGCAGGTATGGAAACTGGTGGTGTTGCATCACTTAAGTATATCACAGAACGTGGCTCTGACCCTGCTACAGGTTTGAAGTATGGGGTACGTGAGATAACAGAAGAGGAACAACAGAAATATGGTACTGATTCATTCTGGTCTGCTGCTACTCAAGTAAATGTGTTTGAATCTGATGCTACTTTATACATCAGCCCCGCCCCAGTAAAGGGGGAATTCCAAGACTCTGGTAACTACTTTACTCATAAGAATTATGCAGAAAATGCAGGTAAGCCATTCTTATCTGTGAGTGAAAATGCTAATCCACATGCTGTACGTAATTGGTTAGTGGAGCACGATATTAATACCCTCAACATTGCAGGTCCCCGTAGTGGTAAGTTAACTACTACACAGTTAGTTAAGATACAACGTTTACTTGCTACTATTCTTACTGGTAAGAACTACGATATTCAATCTAGTAAATCCTTGAGTTCCTATAATAACCCAATTAAAATCTTTACTGATGGGTCATACACCCCTCAAACTAAGAAGATGGGTTATGGTGCATTCTTCAAGTGGGGTGGTAAGGAGTATAAACTTAGTGGTACTAATACCGATGTTGCTCGTGTACTCAAGGAGTTTGATAAAATTAAACCTGGTTCACCTACTATGGAATTAGTTGCAATACTAGAAACCCTTACTAAATTTAGGAATACCAGTGAACACTTGTATATCCATACAGACCAAGAGAATAATATTAACTATGAAGGTCTTTGGGAGAGAGCATTCAGGAATAGGTGGAGTAGTGAAGTAGTTAAAGGAGAAAGTGGTAAACGTACTAAAGCTACTAAACCTAATGCTACTGGTACATCACCATGGTTAACCTACCTAATAGATCAGATTGTTGATAACATTGAAGCAATTGAGGAGAATGGTGGGTCCGTTAGGTTCCAGTGGATACCTGGGCATATTAATGCAGATAAAGCAGACGCTAATATACATGCATTCTTAGATGAGAATGGTGTTAAGTCAGAGGATATAATTAATGAATTTAAGTATGGTAATGATGTTGCTGATGCACTTGCTAGTAGTCCAACTAGGCAACAGACCTTCTTACAACTTGGGGCACCCACTAGGGAAAGTGTAGACAAGTTAATAGAAGTATCAGATGCGAATATTAGTAACCGTACTGAAGATAATCTACTAATTTGTGAAGCATAACATATGGCAGCATCATGTCACAGAATCCCCATGATACGTAGTAAACGTGGGGGGTTCGTAGAATCAAAGTTATTTAAGGAACTGCTAGACATATCAGTTAATAGGGCTCAAGCAGTACGTATATATCAGGGTGTCCATTCCCCTTACTTCTTAAAGAGGTTTGGGGATTGGATTAACCATCCTGAATCTAGTTCATTAGCAGTAGATGAGAATGGGGAACCTTTGCTTGTATCTGGTACTATTGCTGACTCATACGAACAGATGAAAGAGTCTAGAATGTGGGGGTTTGTTGTAACTCGTGATGAGGCACAAGCTGAACACATGAAGAAGCACCGTGGATTTGGGCAATATACCAATGATCTAAAGTATGATCAGTTTATGGATGCTACTAGTGAAGTAGATATCATTAAACAAGAGCATGTACACGATGACCCAAAGATAATAGATGCCATCAAGGAACATGGGGCCCTAACTATTAACAATGCTAATAACCCTTATGTCTGGGAGATTGAAGATGAATTTGGGTTAGTAGAACCAGGTGAATGGCGTACTGATCGTGTTACTGGCAAACGTTTCAGGGTTAAACGTAAATTCAAGTATAAAGAAGCAACCAAGTTAGCTAAGGAAATTACTGAGTCTGCTGATAATCGTACCGCTACTGTAGCACAAGTAGGTCGTAGGTATGTAGTTAAGGTTGAAGTTGACATATCCATGAAGACTGTAGCCTTAAACAAGCTATCTGCTAGGCTACAAGAGTCTAAGGACGCAGAGCAAAAACTTAGGGACCAAGGTAGGTTTGGGTATCTAATAGATAGACCTGAACAGATAGATGAGCTAGAGAAATTACGTAGAAAAGCTCTTGAGGTGTTTGAAGCACGTATGTCAGCAATGGAGAAGAAGTATAGTTTTACTGCACGTGCTAGCTTTGAAGAGTTTTTTGATGAATTCCTTAGTAGTAACAACACTACTGAAGCTATTATTAGTATGGTTACACATGCTGCTAAAACTACTAGTGATATATGGAAGAGGTTTGAGAAGGCTAAGGAGAATGGGAATGTATTTACACCACAGATGCTACAGACTTGGTATGACTACCTAGGTGCGTATGACCTGCTAGATGATCTATTAAACACCCTTACTGCTGATCCTAGCCTCATTAATAACCCTAAGTTAGTTGCAGTACTACAAGATACAATCACTCGTAAGAACGCAATTAAAGCCCAATATACGACTCAAGGGGTTAAGTTAATGGCTGAGTGGCTTACACCCTATTACAACGGTATAGTGGCCCGTAAACGCGAATTACTACGTACTGAGTATCGTAAGCAAGCACTACGTAAGAAGAAGGGTAAGAAGCACGATGCTGAAATGCTTGAGAAGGGTATAGACGAGTACGTAGAATCTGAAATAACTAGGTTAAGTAGGTCCTTGCAAGAGGAAACTACTAACCTACTACAGAAAGAGTTAGTTACTGCCTCTAGGGATATTAATATGATGTCTAGGTGGTTAGATAATATGCTTGATACATCAGATCCAGTATCTGCTGCTATCGTTAATGCTTTTGTTGAAGCAGATCAACAGTCTAGGATTGAAGCAATAAAGATGCGTACCAAGTTTATCAATGCTCTTAGGGAGT
>PDWI01000180.1_pt1 | contig 94823 bp, 74 predicted proteins | sample 1430891 | NCBI WGS metagenome assembly PDWI01 (sample SAMN01162508, study PRJNA174530) | Oral metagenome, whole genome shotgun sequencing project. | biome: Marine environment; feature: Marine mammal; material: Swab sample of the gingival sulcus; isolation source: swab sample of gingival sulcus... | reverse complement strand
ATTAATTTTAAAGGAGCTTGCTGAAATTATGTCTATTCTTTTTTTACGGGCATGAACAACAATAGCTTTTGCCAGTGGATGTTCACTTTTTTCTTCGGCTGATGCTGCCAAAGAAAGAATTTTTTCTTCTGTATAATTTTCTTTAAAGGAGATAATAGAACTGACCTCAAGTTTACCTGAGGTCAGGGTACCGGTTTTGTCAAATGCAATGGTGTCTGCCATACCCATTTTTTCAAGAGCCTCACCTGATTTTATAATTACACCGTTTTTTGCTGCCTGACCGATTGCCGCCATAATGGATGTGGGCGTTGCCAGAGCAAGGGCACAGGGACAGAAAACAACCAGCACAGTAACCCCTCTGTTTATGGCATCCATTGTTTCAAAACCCAGAAGTCTGGTAACAAGGGATATAAAAACTGCAATAAACAGGGCAATTGGTACAAGCCATACTGCCCATTTATCAACAGTCCGCTGCATTGGCGCCTTGTTTTCTCCAGCTTCTTTTACCATATCAATAAGTTTTTGCAGAGAGGAATCTTTTCGCTGGCATAAAGCTTCCATATCAATGGAGCCAAAACAATTCATTGTTCCGCAGAATATCCGGTTTCCTTTTTCCTTGTCCACAGGAAGGGATTCTCCGGTTATAACCGATTGATCTACACTTGTATTCCCTGAAAGTATTATTCCGTCCACAGGCATTTTTTCTCCGGGAAGTACTCGAATCCTGTCACCTTTCCTGATTTTTTCTGCTGGTATTATTTTCTCAACAAATTTTCCATTTTTTTGTATAAGCTTTCTTCCTTTGACAGGAGCAAGGGAAATGACCCTTGATAAACCTTTTTGAGCCCTTGCTATGGTTTTTTCTTCCAGAATTGCACCAATAGCCATAATAAATGCTACCTCACCTGCGGCAAAAATTTCGCCGATTGCAATTGAGGCTGACATTGCCATGGAGATAAGCAGTGCAGAAGATACCCATTTTTCAAGAAAAAGTCTTGTTAATGCCAGATATAACATAGGGATTCCAGAGATGAATATTGTTATCCAGGCTGGATCTAATTTATAATTTTTACCAGAGAGCATAAGAATCAAGCTTGCAAGTAAAAATCCTCCTGAAATAATTGTCATGGATGTACTTTCCAGCAATTTTACAGCTTTTTCCATTTATATATTCCTTTCTTTGATCAAAATAAGAATTTATGGTAGAGATTATATTTTATCGAACATAATGTATGAATGTGATTTTAGGGAAATAATTCAAGTAGTTCAATAATCAATATCAATTGAATGTCTGTTACTGAACATTTAAGAGGAATTGTCTGAAAAAATTATGGACAGAAGACAGCATAAGAGCAGAGAGGCTATTTTCAAGGCTTTTGGAGAATTGCTGGATAGAAAGAAATACAGCCGGATAACTGTTCAAAATATCATAGACAGGGCTGATGTTGGCAGAAGTACATTTTATGCACATTTTTCAACAAAGGATCATCTCCTCAAACTTATGTGCAAAAAGGTTTTTGAACATGTGTTTTCTAAAGATCTAACTTCTGAGGAAACCCATGATTTTTCTGATAAAAACAATCTGGAAGCCTATATTTCACATATTTTATACCATTTAAATGATAATAAAGAAAATCTAGCAGGAATCCTTTCAGGTGAAAGCGGGGAACTTTTTATGATGTATTTAAATGAATATATTGCTCGTATGTTTTCAAGCTGTATTTCTAAAGGAAGAATGTCTGTACCCCCTGATTTTGTTATAAATCATTTGACAGGAAGCTTTGCAGAAACTCTTAAATGGTGGATAAAAGGTCCCATGAAATATTCACCAGATGAAACAGCAAGGTTTTTTATGGCTGTAAATAAAAATTGTTTTTAAAAAAGTTATGAATAAAATAGGGTTGGAACAATGTGGGGTGATGATGGTCGTCTTTTTTACTGGATAAGAGAAAATGACTTGCAAGAAAAAAAAATGAAAACAGTTGGGTAATCTTGCAATGTTATTAAATATAAAAAACATAAAACACTTATGATTATGCAAAACAAATGAATTGGGAACATTTGGAAGAATTATTAAAATAATTTCTGAAAACTGGATGTTGAATAATTCAGATGATATTTATATTAAGTTTTGTGGAGGTGAGAATGCAGGATTTCACCTCAATTTTTAATCTTTTGCAAAAAGTAGGGAAAGGTTTAAAAATATTATCATATCATTGTAATTAAAGTCTGGATTAATAAATTTTTCGTTGTGAAAAACCTTTTCCCAGAACGTTAAATGTATTTTCAGTCACCACAAAAGCCCCTGGATCTTTTTGAAATACAATTTCTTCCACCCGCTTGATCTGATAAGTATTAACCACGGTAAGAATTATATTCCTTTTTGCTCCTGTATATGCACCTTCTCCATTGAGTATTGTTACTCCTCTTCTGAGTTCTTTCATGATCTCTTTGCTGATCTCATTGTTAAAAGGTGAGATAATGAACATCATTTTTCTTTGATTGAACAAACCAAGACAATAATCAATTAAAATGGCAGAAATATAGGAGGTTGCCATGGAGTATAATATGATATTTTTATCCAGAAGACCAAAGCTGAAGAGAAAGAGGATAAAATTAAAGATAAACGAATAAGTCCCGATACGGAAGCCCCATTTTTTATTTAAAATAATGGCAATTATATCGTTTCCTCCACTTGATCCAAGTGAGCGTAAAATAACTCCACAGCCTATTCCCACAAATGTTCCCCCTGCGATTACGGCAAGCCATGGGTCATCAAAAATAATTGTAAAGGGAATTATATCAAGTATTGCAGTGAATATAACTGTTCCGTAAAGACTATATAAGAGAAATCTTCGGCTTATCAGTTTCCATCCGATTATAAAAACTGGCAGGTTAAGCATCATGAACCAAAAGCCTGGGGTCATGAAATCAGTAGAATAATACAGGAGCAAACCAAGACCTGAAAACCCACCGGTAATCATTTGCTGGGGAATCAGAACAGATTTTATACCAATGCAGGCAATACTTGTTCCAAGAGTAATTAAAAAAAGATTCCAAGCAATAGAATAGGTAATATTTTTCATTTTTACACTTTCCCATATTGCCTTTAAGTATTCAAAAATAACAAAGAATCGTACTAATGACTGGATTGGAGCAACGATTCAAACATCTTGAAGATAGGAAATGTATGGCAAAAATCAAGTATAAATTCTATAATTCCCGACAAATTTTTTTACCTGCTTTTAATGGTGTAACAGTCTTATATTTGTCTGGATTATCAAGCTTCTAACTTGATTATAGAAAAAGAGGATGGAGAATATTTATGGACATAAATTCTTTACTCATTGTTTTGTCTATCCATGCATTAGCACTTGTTTCTCCGGGGCCTGATTTTGCTGTTGTAACTAAACTTTCAGCGGTCAACGGAAGAAAATCGGGAATAATGGCTTCATTGGGTATTTCTACAGCTAATGGGATCTATATACTTATATGTGCACTTGGTTTATCTGTCGTAATAGCGGCTTTACCTTTTCTTTCAACTTTTATAACCTATGCCGGCATACTTTATTTAAGCTGGCTTGGAGTAAAATGCCTGTTCTCAAAAGGTGAAATGCCAGTACAGACATCTCAAATCAAAAATGGCAAGGCATATATAACCGGATTTTTAACAAGTCTTCTTAATCCAAAAGCCATGCTGTATTTTAGTTCGGTTTTACCCCAGATTCTAAAACCACACTCATCTGCTTCGGATACATTCACAGTACTTATTTTTCTTTGTCTGGAATCCTTTCTTTGGTTCAGTTTTGTAGCTTTTGTATTTTCGTCCAACAGAGTTTTTCTATGGCTGAAAGGCCGCCTGGTCTGGTTTGAGCGGGTAATTGGTGTTATTCTTATTGGTTTGGCAGTTAAGCTGGCCATTTAAACTAATCGTTGAAACCGGCTCATAAAATACATCATCCGTCTTTTAAGCAAACTGAATTTTTTTCCGTTTATTAGTTGAATAATTACTATATTTTTAAAAAAAGCTGAAATTGAACCTCTTGTTTTGGTTGACTTTATAGTAATTCAGATTTATTGAAAAAATCATTTTAAAGATTTATCTGTTTTGGGAACTCATTAAAAAAGAGAATAAAGGATTTTTTTTAAATGTTTAAAATAGCGATGATGATTTCAGGAACTGGAACAAATGCAGAGGTTATTACAAGGCAGTGCCTTGAAAATAGAATTGATGCTGAGGTTGTATGTTACGGAAGTGATAAATTTGATATAAAAGGGTTTGATTTTGCAAAAAAGAATAATATTTTCTGTTTTACTGTAGATTACAAAAAAATTATTTCATCCTTTAACTCTGAAGAATTTATTCTTCCTGAAGATTTTAATTATGAAGAGATTGAAAAAAAGCTTTTGTTCTGTCCTGTTAAAAATGTTGAGAAATATATAAAAACAAGGGCTGTGTGCGAGAAAATTATCCTTGATAATCTTTTTAAATATTCTCCTGATTTGCTTGTGCTTGCAGGGTTTATGAGAACTTTTTCTCCATATTTTATAGACAGATTCTCACCTGATCCTTTCAAACCGAGAATCATGAATATTCATCCTGCCTTACTTCCGGCATTCCCGGGAGTTGACGGATATGGGGATACTTTTTTTTATGGATGCAAAAAAGGCGGGTGTACAGTCCATTTTGTGGATTATGGAACGGATTCAGGCCCGGTTATTGTTCAAAAAAGTTTTGATATACAAAGCAATGAAAGCATTGATGATATCAGAAAAAAAGGAATTGAACTTGAATGGAAGGCCTATCCTGAAGCAATTTCCCTATTTGTTTCAAATAAACTTGAAATAATTGAAAACAAAAGAGAAATTGCCAATGGAAAGTTTGAAAGCAGAAGAATAGTTAAAATTAATAATTAAGGGGCCTGTATTTTTAACTGTTCTTATTCTGGAATGTCTCCATAAATTCAGCAAGCTTTATTACTCCCTGTTCAGGCATTGCATTATAAATGGAAGCTCTTATTCCTCCTGCTGATCTATGGCCTTTAAGTCCTCCAAGCCCACTTTCAAATGCAAGCTCTATAAATTTTTTTTCAAGCTCTTGATTTTTAAGTCTGAATGTAACATTCATAAGAGATCTGTCTTCTTTTTCAGCAGTTCCAACATAAAAATCATTGCTTGAATCTATGGCTTCATAAAGATAAGCAGCTTTTTTTATGTTTAAAGCTTCCATTTTTTCAAGCCCCCCCATTTCCTCTTCAATCCATTTAAGAATAAGCTCACAGCAATAAATTGAAAAAGTGGACGGCGTGTTGTGCATGGAATCTTTTTTTACATAAGTTTTGTAATTTAACATGGTTGGAATATTGTCTGGAATATTTCCAAGCATTTTATCATGAACAATTACAATTGCTGTTCCAGAAGGCCCTATATTTTTCTGGATACCGGCATAGATCAATCCAAATTTTTCCATATCAACAGGTCTGCTTAAAATATCTGAACACATATCCGCAATAACAGGGATTTCAAAATCAGGAATTTTGTGCCATTGGGTTCCACGGATTGTATTATTTGTTGTTATATGAAGAAATTTTGACTTTTTGTTTACATTGAAATTTTTAGGTATATATGAAAAGGCCTTGTCTTCTGAAGATGCTGTAACCTTTATATTTTTACCCTGTATTTCTGCTTCATGTATTGCTTTTGAAGACCATGTGCCCGTATTTATATATTCTCCAATATCGTCTTTTTGTAAAAGATTCATAGGAACCATTGCAAATTGCAGGCTTGCACCTCCGGGAACAAAAATTACATTCCAGTTTTCATCAAGATTATATAATCTTTTAACCCTTTTTTTTGCAGAATCAAGAATTTCCATAAAATCTTTTGATCTATGGCTTATTTCAATTATGGACATTCCAAGATTTTTATAGTTTGAAAATTCATTTTGTATTTTTTTTAATACTGATAATGGCTGTACAGCAGGGCCGGGATTGAAATTAAATATTCTTTTTTCCATTTTGTAACCTGATTGTTAATTTTTTTAGTTTATAAATTATATGTAATTGTGTAATTACTTTTGGTAAAGAATTTTTTTACCAGAAAACAGACTTTAATAATTATAAAATTACGGTGAATAATATGAAAATATACTCTTATCCTTCAGATGAGGCAATTAAAAGAATTAAAAAGGTAAAGGGAAGGGGCATTGGAGATACCCCTGAGCTTAATTTACAGGTATCTGAAATTTTAGAAGATGTTAAAAAAAGGGGGGATAAGGCACTTATTGAATATACAAATAAATTTGATTCTCCAGATCTTCTTGTTGAAGATATGGAAGTTTCCCGTGAAGAAATAATGGAAGCTTATAATCTTGTTTCCAAAGATTTCAAAAAATCTCTGAAAAGAGCGGTTGACCAGATTTCATCTTTCCATGAACAGCAAAAGAGAAACTCATATGTTGATATAAAAAGAGAAGGAGTTATAACAGGACAGCTGATAAATCCGGTCAATGCTGCCGGAATATATGTTCCCGGTGCAAAAGGCGGAGAAACACCTCTTGTTTCAACGGTTTTAATGGGTGGCCTCCCGGCAGTAACAGCAGGTGTTGAAAATCTTGTCATGGTTACTCCTCCCACAAAAGAAGGAAAGGTAAATCCCTATCTTCTTGTTGCCGCAGAAGAAGTTGGTTTTAACCATATATATAAAGCCGGAAGTGCCTGGGCTGTTGCAGCTCTTGCCTATGGAACTGAAACAATTCCTGAGGTGGATGTTATTGCAGGTCCCGGAAATATTTATGTTACTATTGCAAAAAAAATGGTTTCGGGTGTTGTTGGAATAGATATGGTAGCAGGGCCAAGTGAAATTCTTGTTATTGCAGATTCCTTTGCTGAGCCTGAATTTATTGCAGCAGATCTTTTATCACAGGCTGAACATGATGTAATGGCTTCATCAATTCTTGTAACTCCTGAAAAAAATCTTGCTTTAAAAGTCAGGGAAGAAGTTGAAAAAAGACTTTTACAGCTTCCAAGGGCTGAAATTGCATCACAATCATGCAGGGATTACGGGATTATTCTTGTAACTGAAAATCTTGATGAAGCATTTAATCTTGCCAACTTTTTTGCTCCAGAGCATCTTGAGCTTATGATAGAAAATCCTTTGGATCATTTATCAAAAATTAAAAACGCCGGAGCTGTTTTTGCAGGTAAATATACCCCTGAACCAGTTGGTGATTATATTGCAGGCCCTAATCATGTTCTGCCTACAGGCCGGACAGCAAGGTTTTCTTCTGCTCTTTCTGTTGATAATTTTATCAAAAAAACCAGCCTTATTTATTACTCAAAGAAAGCTGTTTTAAAAGAAGGTGAAGATATAGTACGCCTTGCAGAAATCGAAGGACTTGAAGCTCATGCTGAATGTATTCGTGTAAGGATGTCCAGAAGCTGATTTTAAGTAGTTTTCAGGTGTTCCCAACGGCGAGTTTCAGCAAAATTATTATTTATCCACATAATCAGTAATAATTTTATTTACAAGCTCATCTTCGTTTGGGAACTCACCTGTTTCAGACTTTGAGTAAATAATGTCATTGTTTATTTTAACATCAAAGATTCCTCGTTCACCAGGAATGATTTTTGATTCAACATTTAATTTTGTTTTAATTTTATCTGCCAGACTGGCAGCTTTTGCCCTGTAATTTCACTGTGAACAATACTTGATTGATATATCCATTGGTTCCTCTTTTTTATTAACCATTATAGATTTTATATTTTGGCGTAAATATAGAAATGAAGACTTAAAAAGTCAATTCAAAATTATCAGGCATAAACAAAAGCTGATTCTAATTTATTTTTTGAAACAGGAATGTGCAAATTCCGGAAATGATTATACCCGGTAAAATTACAGGTTCGGGCAATACCTTTATTGTTACCATCTGGATAAAAACCACAAAAACAGGAATCATATAAATATAGCTCATAACCTTGCTTACTTCCATTTTTTGAGAAGAATACTGAACAATGAAAAATGTTATAATTGTTGGAAATATAACAAGATATAAAAGACCTGCTGCAAGCTTAACCGGAAAAAGAAGCCATTGGTATCTGATAATTTCATTAAATGCAGGGAAAAATAAAATTATTGTTCCTGTTACAAGAGTCCAGAATGTCATTACAGGGGTTTCTTCTTCACCTGAAAAAAGTTTTGAAAAAGGAGAAAAAAGCCCCATACTCATGCATGCAAGCAGAAAAAGAATATCTCCTTTCCCGAAATCAAGATTTAATAATTTTAGAATGGAACCATCAGAAATAACCCATATCGCCCCTGTCATTGCAAAGAATAAAACCATTATTTTGAGGCAGGAGGGTTTTTCTTTTAATAAAAAATATCCGTAACATGTCGAAAACATTGGTACAAGTGTGTAGATTATTCCTGTTTTTATGGGGGTTGTATATTTTAAGGATTCAAACATCCCCCAGAAATATAAAACAAGTGTGGAACTGATGGCAAAATATCTTGCTGAATCTTTTAAAGAAGGCCATTTTGGCTTGTATTTAATAATTATATAAAATCCAAAAATAATTGAAGCCAGAAAAAATCTTGTAAAAATAAGAAGAATTGAATCCATATAGCTGGTGATAAGATGACCAACAGTAAATGAACCTGCAACAAGTATTGAGTACAAAAGCATTAAAAAATGTGGGTTTTTAAATAATTTTCTCATTTGTATTTTAAATATTTCAGCCTTTTTTTAAGTAAATAAATTATAAAAGATTTTTATTTACTTTTATATGAAAATAATTAACAAGAAAAATATTAACTATTCAGCCATAAACTGAAAGCATGGAATAATTCCTGTACAGAACAGGAGCAATTTACAGTTTTCAGACCATGAGCTTTATTCAATAGTTTTTTTGTAAAAATTAAAATGCCGGCTTTTTTTAGCTCTTGCAATTAAATGGAGGTTTTACCAGATGAATCAAATTAAGCAGATTCTCTTTATTGTTTTTATAGTTTTTATTTCGCTGCCTTTATCGGCAGAAACTGGAATTTTTAGTGTTGACGGGCTTTTTAAGGCTGCTGTTAAAAACAGGGAAATAGTTAAGTCATATGAAATTGCTGTTGAGCAGGCAAAACTTGCAATAAGTTCTAAAAAAGGAAATTATCTGCCTTCTCTGGACGCTGCTTATAAAGTGAATAAACTGGCTGAATCTTCAAAATTTGAAAACGAAAAAAACTCGGAAATTTCAATTTTTTTAACCCAGAATCTTTTTTACGGATTTAAGGATAAAAATGAGTTTGATATTGCAGAAATAGATTTAAATTCTGTTGAATGTGATCTTGATATTTTAATTCAGGATATAAGTCTTCAGGTGGCTTTGTCTTTTGTTGCTGTATATCAGGCAGAGGCTAAAAGAGCAGTTGCCGAGGATGCTTATAAGGCTTATTCGGAAAGATATGAAAACACTTCTCTTAAATATTCTGTGGGAGTTGCTACAAAAAGAGACTTACTTGTAATGAAGGTTGAAAAAGATGATGCTTCAAGGAATCTTATTCAGGCTGAAAATGAAGTTGAAAAGGCCTTGAACCAGTTAAGACTTATAACAGGAGAAAATTTAAAGCTGGAGAATCTGGATTTTTCATTTTTTAAAAGTCTTCCTGAATTTAAATCTTTTGAGGAATATAAAACCATAATGCTTTCTAAAAGAGGAGATTTGAAAAAGATTAAGGCTGGCTTGAAAAAAGCCATTGCCTCTGAAAATCTTGCAAAGGCATCTTTTTATCCAAAAGTGGATTTTGTTTTATCAAAGCGTTATAATTCAAATAATTACAATGCTTTTGATTCCGGTAGCAGAAAAGATGAAACAAGGGCTCAGCTTAAACTTGCAGTAAATCTTTTTGATGGAATGAAAAAATATAAAAATGTGGACAAGGCAAAACTGGAGCAGAATAAATTGGAGCACCGCTTTAATGAACTTGCAGATAAACTTTCAACAGAGCTTGAAAATTGTATTCTTGATGCAAAAACATCTGAAAAGAATTTTGATGTTTCAAAGGAAGGAATCATAGAAGCCAAAGAAAATCTGAGGATAACACAACTTTCCTTTGACAATGGGAGTGCAGCTGCAAGTGATGTTCTTGATTCAATTTATTATCTTTCAAGAGCAAGAAATAATGAGATTAATGCAAAGGCAATGATTTTTGTAACATGGTTTAAATTAAGACGACTTATTGTAGATTTTTCGGTGAATTAAATTTGTTGTAGAAAAGGGCAGCAGATTTTTCTGCTGCCCTTTTTAAGGAGAAAAAAGACTCGTTTTAATTTGTGGGGAGATTACCTTTTAGTAAAATCCTTTATAAGGAGGACAATTTTTTGTTTTCTTAAATTAAAATCTTACAAGTCTCCATCATGTTTATAATTCTCTTGATGATATTTCCCGTTTTTATGCATTTCAGGGTGTGCTTTATACATTTTTTTCATAAATTTTATTCTCTTCATCTTTAGAGCATCTCTTAAAACATCAAGATCTTCTCTTAAAGATTTGATTTTTTTAGTGTCAGGCGAATCACTGCAAATTTGCTCTTCCAGTGCCATTCTTTTATTGAATAACTCCTTTCTAAGTTCTCTTGTTTCATTCTTTATTTTTTTTATTTCATCGGCAATATGTTCGCGTTCTTTATCTGTAAAATTTCCAAAGCATGTCATGTTGTTATAAAAGCCCATATTTCCGTGGCCTCCATTATAGCCCATACCATGGTGATAGCCCTTGCCCCCATGATATTCTTTTTTGCCATGCATGGCATATGAATATGAAAATAAGCCTGCAATAAGAATGGTTGTTATTGTAATTGTTGTAATAATTTTTTTTGCTTTCATTTATAATATCTCCTTTAAATTATGAAATTTGTTTTATCTGCAAATATATATTACAATAATTGTGCCAAAAATATAGAATGTTATAAAAACAATATCTTATATCAATATTTAAATTAAATTTAATCACAGATTAATTTCTTGGTAAATCAGGTTACACAAAAACTGTATCTTTTTTACACTGAGTGTAAAAAGTATACACCTTTAAATATGAATTGACATAAAACTTCAATATCAATAAAGAATAATCCATATGATTTTAATGAATATTTTAAAATTAAAGCTTATGGTTTCTAAAAAAAATAATATTTTAAAAAATTATCCTCCGCCTTCAAGGCTTTCTTTTCCTGAAGATGAAAAACAGACAGACTGGCTTTCAGGTCTTCTTGATGCCTATTATACGGCTGACAGGGGAATTTATAAAAGTATATTAAAGGAAGAGAGGAAAGGGAGAAAACTTGCCTGTGCCAAAGGCTGTTCAACATGCTGCACAACCCATGTTACAATTCCTGTTTATCCTCTGGAAATTCTGGGCATTTACTGGTTTGTTATTTTAAAAACAGCAGAAACTTTAAAAAAAAAACTTAAAAGCAATCTTGAACTTTTCAGTCATGGAAAATCCTGCCCTTTTCTTGTTGACGGCTCCTGTGGTATTCACCCAATGAGACCTCTGGCATGCCGCCATTTCAATGTTTTTTCAAAATCATGTGAAAAGGGTGAAGACCCTTATTATACAAGAAAAGGTGATGTTTTAATTCCAGATGAAAATGCAAAAAACAAGGCACTTTCTTTAATGGTTTTTATACATGGAATAATAGACAGAAATGAAAGAAAAGAATTTGTCAGGTCAGGAAAAATACACTCCCTTGCCAGAAACATGCAGGAAATTGACTGGCATAAGCTTGCAGAGAGAATAAGCTTATAATTGAAGTCTTCTTTAAGGTAAAAATATAAAATACTTGATAAAAATATGTATAGAGATTAATCTTTAACAGATTAAATAAACAGAAAGGTTTGCAGCTTTGAAATTTAAATCTTATCTTATTACAGATTTTTTAGATAAAAACAGAAAAATCTATCCTGATGATTCAGCTCTTGTTGAAATAGACCCTGAAAATAAAAGCCGCAGGGAAATAAGCTGGGAAGAATTTGGTTCTCTAAGCGGAAAAATTGCTTCGTATCTTATGAAAAATGGAATAAAAAAAGGCGATACAATTGGTCATCTGATGATGAATTCCATGGAATGGCTCCCTGTTTATTTCGGTATTTTAAAATCTGGTGCCATTGCTGTCCCACTAAATTTCAGATTTATGGCAAAGACCATAAAAAATTGTATAAATATGGTGGAAGCAAAAGCTGTTTTTTTTGATGAGACTTTTATAGAAAGAATAGATGATATAAGAAACCAGCTTTTTAATCAGAAAATTATCTTTATTTTTACAGGCCCTGAAAAACTGACTCCTGAATACAGTATTCATATAAAAGATGTTTTTGATGTTGATGAAGAAAAAAAACTTGTTGACTCTGTTGAAATTTATGAAACAGATGATGCTGCAATGTATTTTACTTCCGGTACAACAGGAGATCCAAAGGCAGTTCTTTTAACCCACGATAATCTTGCTTATGCCTGTGACGTGGAGCAGAGGCATCATAACCAGACAAAAGAAGATATTTTTTTATGTATTCCTCCCCTTTATCATACAGGGGCAAAAATGCACTGGTTTGGTTCCTTGAAAACAGGTGGCAAAGGTGTAATTTTAAAAGGAACAAAGCCTGAATATATTCTGGAAGCTGTCTCAAGTGAAAAGGTTTCAATAGTATGGCTTCTTGTTCCATGGGCTCATGATATTCTGGTTGCCATTGAAAACAAGGATGTTTCCCTTGAAAATTATGACCTTTCAAGATGGCGTTTGATGCATATGGGAGCACAGCCTGTTCCTGAAACACTTATCAGGAAATGGGAGGTGATTTTCCCTTCCCATGATTATGATACAAATTATGGTCTTACAGAAGCTTCCGGTCCAGGATGTGTTCATTTTGGAAATTCAAAAAAAGAAAAAATTGGTGCTATAGGCCTTCCCGGTTATGGATGGGAATATAATATTGTATATAGAAATATGGAGCCTGTTCCAACAGGAGAACCCGGTGAGCTTGTTGTAAAAGGCCGTGGTGTTATGAAAGAATATTATAAAAATCCGGAAGCAACTGAAAAAACTATTGTTGATGGATGGTTGAGGACAGGAGATATTGCCAGACAGGATAAAGATGGTTGTTTATGGCTTCTTGACAGAAAAAAAGATGTTATAATCACAGGAGGAGAAAATATTTTTCCAGCTGAAATAGAAGCCCATATTCTGTCACATCCAAAGGTGCATGATGTTGCTGTAATAGGAACCCCTGATAAACGTCTTGGAGAGCTTGTTACAGCGATTGTTCAAGTCAAAAAAGGGATGGATATCACCGAGGATGAAATAAAGGAATTTTGCTCTTCCATTCCAAGATACAGAAGGCCAAGAATTATTCATTTTGATGATGTTCCGCGAAATCCTACCGGAAAAATCCAAAAACCTGAGCTTAGAAAGAAATTTACCGGAATTTATTCAAGCTTTAAAAGAGATTTTAAAGACTATTAGCCAGGAAGTTAAAAAATTTTGTTTTAATAAACTTAAAACTTTTCGATTTAACGGCAAGTGGTTAATTAATCATCTCTTTTTAAGAATGGCAGGGCAGTAGTGTTAGGGCATAAAGGAACGCAAAGGTTCCATATTTTTTATAAATGTGTCCTTTGGCGTATAAAGACAAGTATATGTATATTTTATTTTGCCAATGTTCCAAGATGCCGTCTTCCCAATGCAGCCATAGCGATAATGGCCATTCCCAGAAGAAGCATAGTGGATGGTTCCGGAACCGGGGTTGAGGAGACATTGATACTGATTCTCGTATTCATCTCATAGGCTTCAGGTTCAGATAGGATAAAAAGCCTTGCAAAGGGTCACGCTATAGTTGTGTCTCATCTCAGATATTCCCAAATCACAAGTCTTTCAGCTCATAAATTCCCAAAAAGATATTTTCATATAATATTGGAAAGCTTGCCTTGTTCAACAATAGGATAAGGCACACGATCTATCCTTAAAACTTTTAATTCTGCTAAATTCTTTCTTGTTGGTGTAGAGGTTGGTTTCGTTCTGACATGAAGTATTGTCTTTAGATAGGTTTTTCTTCCAGACATCCCAAACAGTTGAGTCTTTGGGCAGGAGTAATATTACCGTCTGAAACTTTTTTTACATAGACTTCGCTCCCCTGGAACCGATAATGCTTAGGGAGTCTTGACCATTAATAAATAATTTTGCTGTATCCTTCTAATCAGTATGTATTATTCAGTATATACTTCTGGACCCAGGAATTAAAGGTCTTTTGAAAAAAAATATGTTAAATTGAGCAGTAGCTTAACATTATAATTTGTTGAAAACGTTAAGAAAAAATACGGATTCTTTTATAAGGAATTATATTTTTCTATATCAAATCCATCAGGATGATATTTTTTATCAAGACCTGTAAGAAGAAATTTAAGCATATCTGGAGATTTTTCCATAAGAAGCTTTTCAATTTCTGAAATGATTCCAAGATAAGGTCTTCTCCAGCCATGATACCATAATTTTTCTCCTATTGGGTGAAAAAGAAAATTGAACTTTTTAAGGGCATAAAAAAGTTTATCCTCAGTTATTATATACCAGTGACTAAGTCCAATTCTTTTTGATTCCTGATACATTGCCTGACAGAGACCAAGTAGAAGAACCGGATTTTTTCTGCCTCGCATTTCAGGGGGAATGGTGCCGTCATCTGGCAGAACACCGCCTTCCTTTTTTTTCAGATATGATTCAACTCCGTGAATTCCGTCTTCTTTTCTTCTTCTTAAGTCTTTGCTCACAGTGAGCCTTGAGATTTCGGCTATTTTATCATTGTCTGGTTTTTCGCCTATAAAAGATAAATCTCCTGTTTTTTCAATTGGAAATCCTTTTTCTGAATTAAGAACAAGTCTTATTGTTCCAACTACAGAATCATTTTCATTCAGGCAGGCAAGATGTATAGATTCGTTTTCCCAGTCATCGGTTTCAAGACCTCCTGGATGATCTTCTTTTTTTTCAAAGCCAAATTCCTGAACATATACTTCATATCTCATTCGGAAAGTGTCTTCTTTTACTTTTTCATCATTTACAACACCGAATTTAAATCTTCCATATGTTTGAATATCTCTTATCATATTTCTTAATCTCTATTGATTTGACAGTGGAAAGTAAAATTTATATAAAACAGAGATAAAATTTCTAAGGTTAAAAGTCAAGAAATATGTGGCAGTTCTTTATTTTGTAATATAATATCAAAACGGATGAAATTTTATGTATTTAATTTTAAAAAATAAATTTTTTTTCTTTTTTGGTGCAATTTTATTTGCTCTTCCTTTTATTTATATGTCTCCAAAGGTAAAAACAGTAGATAATGTTGATTATTTTAACCTGAAAAATCATCCTGATACTCTTTTTTTTGAAAAATTTAAAAAAACTTTTGAAAATGATGAATTTTTTATTATTGCCTATAAAAAAAGGACTGTTTTTTCTGAAAAAAATCTTTTTACCCTTAAAAAGATAACAGGAGAACTTGAATCAATTAAGGGTATTAAAGAAGTTAAAAGTCTTTCCAATGCAGATGAAACTGTTGGAGAGAAAGATTTTTTTATAGTAAGGGAGTTTCTTGAAACAATACCCCAAAAAAAATCGGATTTTGAAAAACTTAAAAAAAATGCAGTATCAAATCCACTGTTCCTTGATAATTTTATTTCAGAAGATGGAAAGGTCTGTGCAATTATAGTTTATGTAGAGGACAATCCTCTTGAACCCGGCTATAGAAAAGATATTATCAATAAAGCAAGAGAGATATTAAATAAGTATGAATCTCAAACAGGCCATGTTTATTTTGCCGGCTGGACAACCACAAATTATTATTTGAGCCAGTTTATGAAAAAAGACATAGCCGTCTTTATTCCTGTAACATATGTTCTTATCACATTATGTCTTATGATAATGTTGAGAAATTTTTATCTGACTATAATTGGAGTTGCCAATATCTCCATATGTATGGGGTCAACAATGGGTCTTCTTCCTGTTTTTGGTATAACCTTAAATAATGTTACAACAATAGTCCCCCCAATAATAATGGCTCTGGCACTATGTGATACAGTTCATATTTTTTCTTCCCTTGACAAAAATCTTCTTGATAAATTCGGGTCAAAAGAAAAAGCCCTTGCTTTTATTTTAAATAAACTTTTTATGCCGTGCTTTTTGACAAGCCTTACAACAGGTATAGGCTTTGCCTCCTTATATATAAGTGATATTCAGCCTATAAGGGAATTTTCTCTTATAGCCTCTATTGGAATGTTTTTTGAGTTTTTTTATTCTTTTATTTTTTTGCCCCCTTTAATTTTGTTTTTCCCTGAAAATAAAATTTTTTCTTATTCAAGGGAAGACAGGTTTGTAAAAAATTTTTTAGAAAGAATTTTTCTTTTTGTTTCAAATAATTTTAAATTAATCCTTTTGACAGGTATTTTTCTTTCATCAATTTCTATTTTTTTTACTTCAAAAATTCAGGTTGAAACAAACCTTTTAAAGTTTTTTAAAAAAAACAGCTCTATCAGGATTGCAAACAGATTTATGGAAACCAATCTGGCAGGTGTTGCAACTCTTGATGTATCTGTAATCTCAGATGAAGATAATGCTTTTCAAAAGCCTGAAAATTTAAAATATCTTGAAAAGATTCAAAACTTTTCACAGTCTGTTCAAGGAGTTGATAAGGTTGTTTCTTTTGTTGATTTTATTAAGGAGATGAACCAGTCTTTTAACAATGAGGATAAAAATTTTTATAAAATACCGGATTCCAGGCAAATAATAGCTCAATATCTTTTAATTTATGATTCAGATGATATTTATGATTTTATAAATGATTATTATTCCGAGGCAAGGATTTCACTGAGGCTTTCTGAACATTCCACTGCAAAGCAGAAAAAGATAATCACAAAAATAGATAATTATATAAAAAGTCTTGATAATAATTTGTTGAAAACCCGTATTACAGGAAGGGTTTTGCAGGATGTCAATGTAATAGATTCTCTTGTTAAAGGGCAATTATACAGCTTGTCTTTGGCAGGCCTTATAATTTTCGGGATAATGTTTATTATTTTTAAGTCTTTCAGATTTGGAATTCTCAGTCTTGTTCCAAATATCTTTCCTGTTATTTTAAATTTTGGAATAATGGGTTTATTCGGTATCCCCCTTAATACTGCAACAGCATTAATTTCTGCAGTTGCCATAGGAATTGCTGTGGATGATACCATTCATTTTATAATGGATTTTAAAAATAATCTTAAAAGCGGCATGGATGTCAAGGATTGTCTCAATAAAACTATTTTGTCAAAAGGAAAGGCTGTCTGCCTTTCTTCCTTTATTTTATGTATAGGATTTGGGGTTATGGTTTTCAGCAATTTTGTTCCAACCATTCATTTTGGCTTTTTAAGTTCATTTATAATGATTTCTGCTGTTATAGGAGATTTATTTATACTTTCAGCAGCAATATTGTTTTTTGATAAAAAAATTAAAGTTTCAAATTAGAGGAGAGCTTATGCCTGAGAAAGATTATGAAGATCCTGACAATTTCTATAGAGATGCTTTTTCAAGAAATACAGGATTATTGTCAAAAGATGAGCAGTTGATGCTCAGAAATGCAAAAGTTGCAATTCCGGGAATGGGAGGTGTTGGCGGTCTTCATGTTATGACACTTGCAAGGACTGGTATAGGCAATTTTAATCTGGCTGATTATGATGAGTTTGAAATTGTCAACATAAACCGTCAATATGGTGCTAATATAAATACCTTTGGAAGAAAAAAAATTGATGTGATGGCAGAAAATGCTTTGTCTGTAAATCCTTTTGCAAAAGTTACAAGGTTTGAAAATGGCATAGATGAAACAAATATTGATGATTTTCTTGATGGTGTTGATGTTGTAATTGACGCTCTTGATTTTTTTAAATTTGATATAAGAAGGCTTCTTTTTAAAAGAGCTGCTGAAAAAGGTATTTATGTGGTTACAGCAGGGCCAATGGGATTTAGCTCTGCAATGCTTGTTTTTTCTCCAGATGGCATGGGTTTTGATGAATATTTCAATATAGTTGAAAACATGTCTGATGAGGAAAGATATCTTTCTTTTGCAATTGGACTATCTCCAAGGCCTACCCATATAAAATATATGAATATGAAAAATGTTGATTTAGAATCCAAGGCAGGGCCTTCACTTAATATTGCATGTCAGATTTGTGCTGGAATGGCAGCTGCTGAAGCTGTTAAAATAATAACAAAAAGAGGAAAGGTTTTATCAGCGCCCTGTTTTTCACAATTTGATCCTTATCTCAACAAATATTGCCGGGGCAGGCTTTTTATGGGGAATAAAAATCCTGTTCAGAAATTGAAAAAATCAATTGTAAAATTCATGATAGAGAGAAACAAGCCGGTAATAAGTTCTGAAATACCAGAGCTTCCTGATTTTAAAACAGAAAATGAAATAATAGATAAATCTGTTATTGAATATCTTGTCAAGGCAGGGGTAAGAGCACCCTCTGGAGATAATTGCCAGCCCTGGAAATTTGCATTTTCAGAGAACAGGCTTGATATTTATCTTGATAAAGAAAAAGATGATTCCTTTTTTAATATAAATCAGATGGCATCTGTAATTTCATGCGGTGCCGCTGCTGAAAATATCTGTATTGCAGCTTCGGTTTTTGGGCTTTCAACAGAGGTAATATACCATGATGAAACAGACAATAATCCTCTGGTTTCTATAAAATTGAGTCCAGGACAAGTAAAAAAGGATTTTCTTGCAGATGAAATTTTTCAAAGAAATACCAACAGGAAAATTTATGATAAAAAACCTGTTTCAGATTTGCTTGCAAAAGAACTGAAAGCTCAGGTTCACATGATAGAGGGTGTTGATATAGAGCTTGTAAGAGACAGGAAAAAAATTGAGGAAACAGCAGAGCTTGTTTATGAAGCTGATATAATAAGAAGTGAGCACAGGCCCCTTCATAAGCACCTCATGAAAATGATAAGATTTTCTGATAAGGAGGCTTTTAAAAAGAAGGACGGTTTTCATATTAAAAATCTTGAAGCAGGCTTTGCCGGAGAATTATTCCTGAGAGTTACAAGGCCATGGTTTATTATGAATGCAGGTAATAAAGCAGGCCTTTCCAAAGTTGTTGCCCATAATTCCTATAAAGGGATAATAGGTTCTTCTGGTGTTGGGCTCATTTATGTTAAGGACAGAGCAATTCAAAATTTTGTCAGGGGAGGGCAGGCTCTTGAAAGGTTCTGGCTTAAAACTTCTGAATATGGATTGAGTATGCAGCCCATGACTGCAATAACCTTGTTTATGTTAAGATATAAGATGAATGGAGTTTCTGATTTTATTCCTGAGCATAGGGAAAGGGTAAAAAATCTTTATAATAAAATGTCTGGCATTTTTAATGAAATCAATATGGAGGATGCCGGTCAGATTATGCTTTTTCGGTTTGGCTATTCAAATAATATAAAATACAGAACTTTGAGAAAAAACTTCGAGATTTAATAAAAAAGGTTAAAAAAATAGAATAAAAAAAAGGCGGTTAAATTAATAACCGCCTTTAGCTTAATTTTAAAAAAAATAAACAAGATCCATAAAATACTGGCTGTTATCTCTTAAATTACCGATATATGTATCTTTTTTGCCTGAAAAAATATTTATGCCGGCGGATAAATTTATATTTTTAAAGTAATTATATTCAATTTTTGGACAATAATACTTTGAATGGTCTGTTAAATTAAAAAGGTATTGAACAGATATTTTTGTCCAGATATCTGTAAAATCCTTGCTTAACTTACCAGACAGGGAGAAATTATCTTTTTCTGAATATAGAATTTCTGGAATATAGTCATAAATATGCTTTTGGGAGAACTGGAGATTAATATAAATATTTGAAGGGGCGTTATAATCTGCACCAATAATATAAATTAAAGATTTCCGTCTTATGGAAGTAAAAGAAGATGTAATAAATGACTCATCATCCTGTAAGGCTGCCTCCCCCCTCAGCCCAAGGCCCGCCAATGTGGTTTCAAATTCCATTCCGAAAATATCAGCTTGTTTGTATTCAAGCTCTATTTTTTCATTTTTAAGATCTGCCGGATTAATTGAAGATAAAAGTGTTGCCGGATTAAGTCCTTTTTTTACATCAAGATTTTTTATGGGAAAGTTTTTTATAAAGGGCAGGTCTTCATTTGTTCTGTGCCATGAAATACCTGTGTCTATTTTCCCAAAAGTTTTAAAAAGTCTTAATCCAAATTCATTTTCATCATCAGGGTCATTTTTCTTTATCCCCATATTTTTAAAATATTCTTTTAAAGCAGGGGGTATATTTGATTTTTGAATTTCTTTTTTAAAATGGGGCATAAAGGACCAGTCTGTTTCAAAATCGTCAAGTTTTGCTTTTTTAAAAAAAGGTATATAAACTGCCTCAATATTTATAAATCTTGAGAATAGTTTTAAATCAGCCATCCAAAGGGGAATTTTTCTGTCTTCATATTCATATGTTATGGACTCTCTTAAATCTTCTGGATTAAGTGTGTCAACAGGGCTGATCTGGTCAGTTTTTCCCCATCTGACTATTTGCTTACCAAGGCAAAACGATATAAAGGAAGATGTATATTCAAATTTTAACTCATTTATGTCAAAATTATAATCATTTGTTTTTTCTTCACTGCTGAAATGGAGGTAATCAGACAGAACAGAAGCTGTTATATATTTTTTATATTTTGCTTCAACCATGGTTTTATTTCTGAAACTATAATTATTTTCAATAAGGTCTGATTTATTTCTGTCTTTTGTAGCTCTTGTTGTTATCTCTCCTGAAAAAGAAAAACTTTGTTTTTTTTCATCTGGGGAATCCTCAAAAATATTTTCAGGAACAGAATCATCAAAAAGAAAAACCAGCTCTTTTGAATCAGCATCTTCAATTTGTTCTGATTGCTTGACAGGTTGTTTTTCTTTATTTTGGACTAAATCATTTTCATCAATAAAATTTTCTTGCCTGAAAGTTTCTTCTTCTCCGGGAACAAGGATTAATTTGCTGAGGTTTTTATCAAAAATTAATTTGTTCTTTTGTTTTTTTGGGCTATATTTGCCAGACAGAATTTCAATATTAATTTCATGGTAATTTTTTTCATATTTATTGGAAGTTATATTAAAAGTATAACCTGAGTTTCTGCCAAGATCCAAAACAATTCTTGCCATATATTTTTTGAACTGGCCTGTTCTTATTTTTTTGAGTATTTTTGAGGAAATATTCTTGTGAATCCTTATTTGAGGTATAATAGTATTTTCTATATCTATTACTATTCTTTCGGGATTATGGAGAACAAAAGATTTTAAGGGTGTTTTTTCTTTAAGTATTATAGAAACAATTTCAATATTTTTTTCTTTTTTGAAAAAAATCTTTTTTAATGTATTTGGTTGAAAGGCAAAGGTTTTCTGATAAAAAAATAAAGTCAGAATTATTATAGCTGTTCTTGTCAGCTTTTTATTTACCATTTGTTCTCCAAAATTAAATAAAAAAACGGGATGGCTGAGTTTGAAATATATAAAATATTAATTCTTATTTTTTTATTGCATATCAATAATGCTCAAGTTTTTTTCTTGATAAATCTTCTTTGTTTATATCTGTGTTATAGACTATTTTATTTGTTTTTATAAAAGTTTTATGATTTTTTAAATGATTTGTCATTGAAACAATTATTTCTGTCCATATACCCTGAATTTTTTTAAGTTTCAAAACCTTATATGTTTTTATAAAATTATTTTTTTTGTCAAAAAATTTTGTAAAAAGGGGGATAAAAGAATCCTTGTGAACAAGTGTTATTGTTTTTGAATATTGTGAGTTGGCACCTTTTTTAGGTTTTGATTCAAGAACGTAGCATTTAAACTTGTTTAATTCTGCCGAACCCTTCAGTTCATGCAAATAGTCATCAACAGGATGACGTTCCATATCTTCATAGGTAAAATCACTGTTTACAAACCTCTGGTCTTTTTGTGAAGAAACTATTCTTCTTGTTCTTCTGAGAGCAGGAAGAAAGAGAAACTGGTCTGTCTCCCAGCCTTTTTTCTCTATTGTAAGAAAGCCTGTTCCATCTATGTCAGGGGGAGATAAAAATCTTATTAATTGTCTTTCAAGTTCATTTTCCTTGTATCTTTTATGAACAAGATTTCTGGTTCTTTTTTTTCCATTTGAATCTATAAGTACCATCTGGGCATTGGCAATAGAGTTTTTGCCGTTGTCCCTGTGAAAAACCTTTTCTGCAATATCTCTTGCAGAAAGGTTTTTTGCAAAAGAAGAGGTTGAAATTAAAAGAACAAAGACAAAAATATTCAGGCAATATGCTTGCTTCATTATTTTTTCTCCTGTTTGATACTTTCAAGAAGTGCCAGGGCTTTTTTTCTGTCATTAAATTTTTTTTTCGATTTCAATGCCTTTTCAAGCTCTTTTATTGCCCTGGTTTTTTCTCCTCTTTTATTATATGCCATCGCAAGATGATAACGAACAACAGGGTTTTCATTTTTTTTCAGGCTATCAATAAATTCTCCGGTAGCATTGCCGTATAAACCTTTTTTAAAGTATACGAACCCAAGTGTATCCATAATAGAAGGATCTTCCGGCAAAATAGTTTTCGCAGATCTTGCAAGCTTTAAGGCTTCATCATATTTATTTGTTCTTTCAGCAAGCATAAAAGCGAGGTTGTTTGCAGCAGGGGCAAAATTTGGATTTATTTCAAGTGCTTTTCTATAATGTTTTTCTGAATTTTCAAAATTTTTTTTGTTTTCGTAAATCATTCCAAGCATCATATGGGGAAAAGGGTTGCCGGGATTTTTTTCAATAAGAGTATTATATTGAAGTGCAGCCTCATCAACCTTTTTCTGTATTAGATATAATTGTGCAAGGGCACTGTATGAGGGCATAAATTCCGGGAATATCTCTATAGCTTTTTTATAATATTCCATTGCCTTGTCTTTTTTATTCTCTGCCATAAAAATCGAAGCCTCGATATTATAAACAACAGCCTTTTTTCTGTTATCAGCGGTTTTTATTTTTTCCCGGCAGAGGTTATGGGCTTTTTTAAATTGTTTCTGGCTGACTTTAATCCTCACAAGAAGACTGAAAGGATCTATAAATGTTTTACTTTTTTGATCAGCTGTAATTAGTAGTTTTTCAGCCTGGGCTATATTGTTTTTTGCTATCTCTATGGTTGCCAGTCTGTAGAATGAGACAGAATTTTCAGGATTTATTTTAGTTGCCTGAGTAAAATATTTTTTTGCTTCATCAAGATTTCCTGCGCTAAGACAGGCATTTGCATTTATAAGCAATGCTCTTTCGTTTGAAGGATATAGTTTAAGAACTTCAGCAACCTCTGTTTTTGCAAGATTATAGGAACCTTGTCTTAGATATATTTCAGAAAGGAGCAGTCTTGCTTTTATATATCCAGGGTTTAATTCCACTGCTTTTGCAACATGTGAAACAGCCTGTGAAAGTCTGCCGCCTGTGCCTATAGTGGCCAGCCCCATAAAATATTGAACCCTGGATGAACCTGGTTCTTCCTTTTCAAGCTCAGTCAGTATATTTAAAGCTTTCTCGAATTTTTTATCATAACATAATATTTCACTTTTTAAAAGCCTTGCCGAATATAAATTTTTTCTTTTATCAAGAATTTTATCAAGGAGTTTTTCTGCTTCGGCTATATTTCGACTTTTATAATAAAAGTTTGCCAAAGCCAGTTTCAGGTTGATTTCTTCAGGATTTTTATTAATGGCAGTATTGTATGTTTCAACAGCCTTTTCTTTATTTCCTTTTATTTCGTAGAATTTAGCCAAAACAACATAGGCTTTTAAATTGTCTTTTGAAGATTCAACTGCTTTAAGATATGCTTTTTCAGCTTTGTTACTCTTTCTGGTTTTAAGGTAGAAAGAACCCAGAAGCATGTGGACTTCAGGATTATCACTATTTTCTTCCTGTGATTTAAGTAATTGCTTTTCTGCCTCATCATATTTTTTTCTGCTTAGATAAAATTTTGCGAGTTCATATCTGGGTTTAGCTGTGTTAGAAGAATAGCTTATGGCTTTTTTAAGCAATGATTCAGCTTCTGTATAATTTTTGTTAAAGTTTTCAAGTCTTGCAAGAGCATAAATTGAAGGTATATGATCTTTTTTTACCTTGATAATTTGTTGGAAGTTTTTTTGTGATTTATCGTATTGTTTATTAGTTATATACATTTGAGCTTTCAAAAACAGGGCATCAATATTGTTATTATCCTGTTTAAGGACTTTTTCTATCCTTATAGAAGCTTCTTTTGGTTTTTTTGAAAGGAAATAAAATCTTGCAAGCTTGTTAAGAGCCTCAATATTATCTGGATCAATTTCTTCAACTTTTGAGTATGCTGCAAAAGCCTGCTGAAAATTTGCAAGCTTCATCATTGTTTCTCCAAGCTTTATAAGAGCATCTGTAGATTTTATATCTATTTGAAGGGCATTTTTATATTCAATTTCAGCTTTTTTAAAATTACCTGCTTTAAAATATTTATCCCCTTTGTCAATATATTTTGCCTTTTTAGTTTCATCATCAGCACAACCAGCAAAAAAAATAAAAATAACAAGAATAGACAGGAAAAATCTGGAAAATAGTTTCATTTAAATCCTCCGACAGTGCTTAAAGATTGTCATGGACAAAGATTATATCTTTGTGATAACTCTTTTAAAGTTTAAGGATTATTATTACGGATATTTTTGAAATGTCAATCAAAAATGCATATACACACTTTAATAGGGCGGGTTTTTTGAAGGTGAGCCTTTTTATTTTTTTAATATTGTTTACCTTTAATACCACTGTTTTTTCATGGTATTCTCCAACAAAAACAGAAGAAAGTTATTTTATTGATAAATGCAGTTTATATAAAAAGCATTTCCCTGCTAGTTCTTATGTGATATATAATAATGATAAATCAAATATAAATTGCAATGATTTGATTCCTGAATCAAAAAAAAATTTTATTGTTGCAGACAGGATAAATCTCGATATCCCATTAAATCTTCTTTTGATGGAATCCTCAATCTTACTTGAAAATTATCTTAACAGGCTTCTTTATGTAAACCTCAGAATACAAAAACTTGTTTCCGAGTATGATGTTTTTAGAAAGACCTCACAAAATGTTTTAAAAAATTTAAAAAATCCCTTGTTTGATACAAATCAAAAACTTGTTTCCGGGCATGATATTTTTAGAAAGACCTCACAAGACGTTTTAAAAAAATTAAAAACCCCTTTTTTTGCGACAAGTCAGAAAACAGGTAAAAATAAAAAAAACGATGTAGGTAAATATTTAAAAAAAATCAGAGAATACAGGGAGCAAAGAGATAAGCTTGAAATTGATTTAAAAAATATTATGAAAGATAGAATTGCTGAAAAATTTTTGTCAATTGGGAACCATGAGGGCGCTTATTATATTAAATATCACTCATCAGAAATAGATGGCATAAAAATAGTTTCTGAAAAAGAAAATTTTGGGGAAGATTTTTTAATTGAAAGAAGAGAAGATGTTGATAAAAAATTTCCGTGGATACTCAAAATTTTTTTTCAAATAATTGAAAGTGTTTCTGAAAACAAATTACAATGGCTTTTTGCATCGGCCTTTATTCTTTTTATTTTTATTTTAAAGCAGCCAAAAAAATGAAATCTTATATAATTAAAACAATTATCGTTTTTTTATGTTTTTTAAGTTTATACGCCTGTAGAGAGAGGGCTCCTCTTTCTGCTGAAGTCAAAGGGAATATTGCATTTTCAAATCATGCTTATAAAAAGGCTGTTCAATACTGGAGTTATTCTCTTGATAAGTTTCCAGAAAAAAAATATCTTGTTTATAAAATCGGGAATGCATATCTCAAGCTTGCAGATATTAACTTAGCTTTGGAATATTTTGAAAAGTCAGAAAAGTTTTTCCCAAAGAATCTTTCCATTAAAAAAGATATAATAAGAATCTTTCTAATTAAAGGATTTATAGTAAAGGCACAGGAAAAACTTGAAAGTATATCAATACCTATAAAGTCTGATGCCGGACTTTGTATTTTAAAAGGCGACATACTTCTTTTCCAAGGAAATTATAAGGAGGCTGAAAATTATTATAAAGAAGCTGTTTTTTTGTCCAAAGGACTTCCAAAGGCATATCTTAAGCTTGCTTTTTGTTTAAATTCAAAAGGTAAAAAAGCCGAAGCAGCAGAAATTATTTTAAAAATTATTCAAGAGAATAAGGAGATAGGTTCAGATGATGCTGTTCTTCTTTCTGACTATTTGTTTGACATTGGAAAATATGAGGCCGCTGAAAAATATCTTTTAAAAGCTCTTGAAATTAAGAAAGATGCTCATAGTTATAAAATTTATTTATGTGAATTTTATATAAAGACAAAACAAAAAGAAAAAGCAGTAAAAAACCTTATTACTTTCTGTAAAAAATACCCAGAAAATATTAAATTTCACCTTATGCTTGCAGATTTATTTTTGTCAGAGCATAATATGACTAAGGCATATGAAGTTCTTGAATCTGTAAAAAAAATCGGTATTAATAGTTATGATTATAATCTTATTTTTGGAAAATACTGGCTTTTTCAGGGTAATGCAGGTCGTGCAATTGCTTGTTTAAAGGCCGCATGTGATGAGAAACCATATCTTTTTTCAGGATATTATATGCTTGGTCTTGCTTATTTTGCCAATGGCCAGAAAAAACTTGCAGAAAACTCTTTTATTCATGCGCTTGTTCTTATGCCTGATAATATTGACTGCCTGCTTGCTCTTGCAGACCTTCATTATAAGAATAAAGAATATTTTTTTTCAATTGGGTATATTGAGAAGGTTTTAAAAATAGATCCTTTAAATATGAGGGCAAACAGACTGAAAGGTTTATGTTATATTGAACAAAACAAAGAAAAAGAAGCTTTTTCTTATTTTGTCAGGGCTTTTTATGACAAGAAAGATTTATCATCAGCATACTACCTGGGACGTACCTTTGAGTTTTTGCCGGAGTCTTTGGCACAAAGAGCCAGGATACTTGATTACTATTCCATTATTTTAGGCGAAAAAGGTTTTGTTCCAGAAATTTTTCTAAGATATCTTTTTTTGCTTGTGGATGAGAAAAAACATACTCTGGTCAAAAAACTTTTGCAGGGAGCTTATTTTAAAGACTCAAAAAATTACATTGAAAATTATATTAAAGGTTTTATTTACCTAAAGCTTGAAGATTATGATACGGCAAGAAGTATTTTTGAATCATTGTTTTTATCTGGAAAATATTCCAAGGATTTGTTTTTAAGGCTTATAAGTATTTATGAAATTAAAGGTATAAGGGATAAATTAAAAGAAATATTAATTAGATTTACAGAGGTTTATCCTTATTGCAATGAAAGCTGGCTAAAGCTTTCAGATTTTTATGTTAGTGGCAGACGTTTAGATGAGGCTCTTGAGACATTAAAAAAAGGAGTGGAAAAAAATCCTGAATCCATAAAAATACTTGCTAATCTGGCATGGCTTATAACAGAAAATAATGGTGAAGATCTTGAAAAAGCACTTGATTATGCCAGAAGTGCATATGAGATTGACCCGGAAAAAGCTTATGTTGCAGATACACTTGGGTGGGTTTATTTTAAAAAAAAGGCTTATTCTCAGGCAGAATGGATGTTTAAGGAAGCCGAATCAAAAGCACCTGATAAAGGAATTGTAAAATATCATCTTGGTCTTGTCTTGTATGAACAGGGAAAATTAAAACAAGCCTCATCAGTTTTTAAGGAGGCTATTGGTTATAATCTTTCAACCAAGGTTGTAAATAAAATGAGAAAAATTCTTTCGGAGCTGGAAAGCTTTAAAATGGATACAAAGGAGTCTGACGAGCCTTTTAAAGATAATGACCAGGACTTTTTGGTATTCCCGGAGGAACTGGAAGATTTAACTGAAGATCCTGATATTTTGATTCCTCAATTGAATCAGCGCTAAGTCTGGCAATTATAGTTTTTATATAAAAATAGTATTGTCTTTTATCTCTGGTAAATATATATTTTTATAAAAATAATTAAAATAAATTTTTGGAGTTTTATATGTCTGATAAAAAGAGGGATGATTTATTAAACCATGGAATATGGATAAAGGAACAAAATGGTGTTTTAACAATGGGTTCTCTTGATGAAGATGATCATTCAGCTGTAATATTAAATGATTCTCTGGAAAAAACTTTTATTGCCATGGGAAATGAAATTGCCGAAGCTTTATGGGGAGAATCGTCTGTAAAATTTGATATAAGCAAGGTAAATGTAAAAAAAATGATTGATAGGGTTTTATCTGATATTAAAGTCAATAAGGATGATGTTTCTGTTTATTGTTCTGAAGATATGCTTGTATCAGTTAATTATGATCTGCTTTACAAGGTCTTTAAAGGGCTTATAAAAAATTCTCTGGATTCAGATTACAATAATAAGGATTCCGGGATTAATATAAATATTTCCTTTGTTGATAAAAAACTTTGCATAATTTACAGAGATTCAGGTGGTTGTGGAAGCAGTTCTTCAATTGAAAGGGAAATTGAGCTCATTAAAACCAGACTTGATGGTGATGTTAAAATTAATAAGGCTGGCCAGCGTGTATATCTTGATATAATGATTCCTGAAGTGTAATTAAATTTATGAGGTGCTGATTGAATTTTAAAGAATCTTTACCATATATATTTCCTTTTCTGCTATTTGGTTTTTTAACCTATCTCTTTGGGTTTTTAATTGAGAATTCTCTTTTTGCATATCCTTTAAAAATTTTTTTTGTATCGTTTTCAATTATTTTCTTTTTTAAAAAAATAAAGCAGGAGCTTGTTTTAAAGTTTGATATTTTTGCAGTCATTGTCGGGATAATCGTTTTTTGTTTATGGGTCGGCCTGGAAGGGTTTTATCCTGCAATAGGTAATGATAATGTTTTAAATCCTTTTGAAAATTCGAATCAGACACAGGTTATTATTTTTATATTATTCAGAATGCTTGGGGCGTCAATTATTGTTCCTTTAATAGAGGAATTATTCTGGAGGTCTTTTGCAATGAGATTTCTTATTGATTCTGATTTTACAAAAGTACCAGCAGGAACATTTTCATGGTTTTCTTTTGTGGTTGTTTCTGTTGCTTTTGGTTTTGAGCATTACAGATGGCTTCCAGGTATTTTTGCCGGTATTTTGTATGGCCTTGTTTATATCAGAACCAAAAATCTTTTTTCCTGTGTAGTTTCACACTCAATAACAAATTTTATGCTTGGGGTTTATGTTTTATATACAGGCTACTGGTCTTTCTGGTAAATTTTGATTTCAACCCTTCTGTTAGCTTTTCTCCCCCATGGAGTATCATTGCTTTCAACAGGATTTTTATCGCCTAATCCTTTGACTTGCATTCGTTTTTCCGAGATTCCTGCTCCAAGAAGAACACCTTGTGCAAGATTTGCTCTGAAAATTGAGAGTTTAAGGTTATAATCACGCTGGCCTACTGAATCTGTGTAGCCTGTGATTAAAGCTTCTGTATCAGGATATTTCTTCATTATTTCGGCAGCGTTATGAATTTTTACAAGCTCTGATTCCTCAAACTGATTTGTATTGTACTTGAATTTTAAAACTATTATCTGTTCCTTAAAGGGGAGGGAAGGAGTTTTTTCTTTAGAAATATTTTGTTTGGCCGGGAGATTCTCTTTTTCCTCAATATCCTGCTCATCAGAAAGATTTTGATTTTCAGGGAGGCTCTGATTTTTAGAAATATTTTTTTGTTTATCTGGATTATATCTTTCTTTTATTTCTGAAGTTTCAGCTATAGAATCAATCTCTGGTGTATCAATTATATCTGATTCAATTATATTTTCACTAAGAATATTTTTTTCTTCAGTAATTCTGCGGTTAATTTCTTTAAAATCCAAAGTTTTTTGTGCTGTTATTTCAGAATTTGAAAGGTTTATTTCTTCAGATGTTTTTTTATCTGTTAACAGCGTGGAATTTGATTTATAGAAGACAATAATTCCGGCAGATATTGATATTAATAAAAAAATGACAGATATGACTATTGCCAGTTTTTTGATTATAAAATTTTCTGTAGGCAGTTTAAGCTCTTTTACGCATTCTTTAACAATTTTTTTATTTATTGTTTTTTTATTGGCTGAATAACCAGACAAAAGGCAATGATCGCATATTACATTGATTCTTCGAGGAAAACCACCTGATTGTTTATGGATAATTTTAATAGCTTTTTTATCAAAAAGGTCTTTTTTTGAGCCAGCTTTATACAATCTGTATGTGATATATTTTTGGGTTTCACTATGTAAAAAGGGCTCTATATTATAGTTTAAGGTTATTCTCTGTCTTAAAGCCCTGTTTTTTTCTTTCATAAGGACATTATTAAATTCTGGCTGCCCAACAAAAAAAATATTCAGCACTTTTTTTTCGGGTTTTTCAATATTTGATAATAGTCTGATTTGTTCAAGGAGATCGTCTGATAAAAGTTGAGATTCATCTATTATCAGTAAAATTTTTTTCTTTGTTTCATATGATTTAATGAGAAAATTTTTGAACAAAATCAAAAATTCATTTTTATTTGAACACTCAGATTCCATATTAAAAGCATGTAATATATAATTATAAAATTCAAGAAGGCTGAGACTTGGGTCGGAGATATATGCATAAATTACATTTTTTGGAAGATTCATAGTCAGGGCATTGATCAATGTGGTTTTACCTGTTCCTACATCTCCTGTTAGAAGAAGAAATCCTTTGTTTTTGAGTATTCCATATCTAAGAGTTGCAAGAGCTTCCCTGTGCTTTTCTCCAAGCCATAAAAATGAGGGATCCGAGCTGATTTCAAAAGGTGTTTGTTTTAAGTTGTAGAATTTATTGTACATAAAATTTTATTCTTTTATTAAGTTATATATTATGAAGATACTCCATATCCTTTTTCTGGGAATTTTTTGTTCCTATAGTAAGAATTTCAATAGTATTTTCTTTATTCCTTTTAAAATAAAGTCTGCCTGAATATGCGAAAATAACTTCAAAAGAAGTATTTTTATTTTTTTTACCTGAAAAAACCTTTCTTTTTATTATAACCTTATCAGGAGACTCATCCAGTAATTTTATAAGCTCCTCGGCTTTTAATTGCAGCTCATCATCAAGCTCTTTGAAGCCATCAATTGCTTTTTTATTGATATTTATGTTTTTATAAAGAATTTCAAATCTTTTAATGAGTAAATCATATGCTTTTTTTCGTCCGAACGGGTTATTTTTCTGGCTTAGCTTATCAAGGTTCTCTTTAAGGTCATTGATTTCTTCTTCCTTGTCTTTTTCCAATAAGGCATAGGAGTTTATTTTTTCTTCAAGAGAGATTATTTCTTCTAAAAGCTCTTCTTCATTTATTTTACTGTCATGATAATTTTTATTAAGGTTTTCAATTTTTTTTGAGAGTTTAATTTCCTTTGATTTCAACTCATCTGTTTCTTTCTGATATTTTGCAAGATCCTGAAGAATTTTGTTTTTTTCTTTTTCAATTATTTTTTCATTTTTTTCTTCTGTTTCTTTATAAACTGTTAAGAATAAAATCAACCCCAAAAAAATATTTAACAAGATAATAATAATTTTTGATTTGAAAGTAAGTGTTGTAGTGACCCTTGTTTTCAGACCATTTTGGAACCTGGAAAAATTTTTGCGGGCAGTCTCATACTCATAATTATCCTGAGAAAAATTTTTACTGAAATTATCATTTACGGTATAAGAAGATGGATAAATAATTGTTCCGTTATTTATAATGAGGATATCTATAAAAAGAAATTTGTGTTTTAAAAAGAAATCTGTGGCAATAAAATTTTTTATATTGCTATTAATGGCTTCTTCAATGTTTTTTTCCCCCCTGAAAATAATTTCTATATCTGGAACGGCAATAGCTTCTGTTTTTGCTTTATATATTTTTTGAATATAAGTATCTATAAAATATGTTGTTAAAAAATATAAGATAAGTGGAAGAAGGAAAGATATTGTTAATCGTTTTGCAGGTAAAGTTTTCATGAAATATACCCAGGTAAATATAAATTAATTAATAAAAAAAATTTTTATAAATAATTCAGATAGCATCTTTTTTTAAAAAGATAAAGCAGGTGAATTAATAAAATTTAATATTGAATTAAGTTAAATTTGTGTTAAGTCAATATTGACATTGTATAAATATAAGTATATCCTTGTTATAATAATAGTTTGTAAATAATTTTTGGGGGTTTTGTTTATGGATGGGCCTGATAACAGAAAATTTGAAAGATGTGACTGCAATTCTCCAATCAGAATTTGTATGGAAAATGATTCTGTGGAGCATTATAATGGGCATTCTTATAATTACAGCAGAGGCGGTATGTGTATAAAAACTGATGCGGTTCTTAAAGCAGAAGTTTTTTACACTATTGAGATGATAAATTATTCAGAAATTTCTTTAGAACCGGATAATCGTAACCAATATAATGCATATATAAGATGGGCGGGTGTTTCAGATAATACCACAGACTCTTATTCTTACAGCTATGGAGTTGAATATATAGATCTGCTTTCTGATTAAAGCTTATTGCCTTATATTCTATTGCAAGATTATTTTTTTTGGTTTTTCCAAAGAATGTCAATTATTCTTTCTGCAGATTTACCATCCCACAATTCTGGAATTTGTCCGGTTTTTATATTTCCTCTCTTTAAGTTGTCATAGGCATCCAGAATGTTAGATTTTAAATTTCCCACAAGAGTATTGGTCCCTTCCTCTATTGTAACAGGTCTTTCCGTGTTATCTCTTATTGTAAAACACGGCACCCCAAGTCCTGTTGTTTCTTCCTGTAATCCTCCACTGTCTGTAAAAACTGCCCTGGCATCTTTCCATAAATACAAAGACTTTTTGAAGCCAAGTGGTTTTATCTGGATTATTCTATCTGATATTTGTATTCCAAACTCGTCTATTTTTTTTCTTGTTCTTGGGTGAACCGGAAATATAAAAGGAGTCTCTTCAGCTATTGTATTTAATGCATCAAAAATTTCATTAAGAGTTTCTTTTTTATCAACATTTGATGGTCTGTGTAAGGTCATGAAAAAATAATCCCTGTGTTTTTGCTTGAAATCTTCCCATTTTTCTTCTTTCATGTTTGAAAGCTTTTTTTTCTGATGGAGGAGGTTATCAATCATGACATGGCCCACAAAAAAGATTTTGTTTTCGGGTTTTCCTTCTTTTACAAGGTTTTTATCAGCTGTTTTTTCTGTTGTAAAAAAATAATCTGAAATGGAGTCTGTTACTATCCTGTTGATTTCTTCAGGCATTGACATATCAAAGCTTCTAAGGCCTGCCTCAACATGTGCTACCTTAATTCCAAGTTTTTTTGCTACTATTGCAGCTGCCAGTGTAGAATTGACATCTCCTACAACCACTACAATATCAGGTTTTTCGGATATGCACACATTCTCAAAATTTAACATTATATCGGCTGTTTGTTTTGCATGGCTTCCTGAGCCTGAATTCAGGAAAAAATCTGGTTCAGGTATTTCAAGCTCCTTGAAAAAGGTGTCAGACATTTCATAATCATAATGCTGGCCTGTATGGACAAGAATGTATTTAATCTCTTTATAGTTTGTTATTGCCCGTATCAGAGGGGATATTTTCATAAAATTGGGTCTCGCACCAGCTATTATGCATATTTTCATGGTAAACCTTGCTCTTTTTGTTTTGATTTTTTTGAGTCTAATTATTAAATATATTTTTTTAAAAAATATATACTTTTTTTATATTTTGCAAATTTTTTTTGAGAGAGTTATAAATAGCAAAGCTCTTATGCCTTAAATTCAGTGTGTGATGTTAAAAAGTTTGTTGCAAACTTTATTATTTTATATTAAAATTCTTTAAAATATGTGTTATTAAATTTAGTTATTATTAATTGTTTTTTATAAAGGTTGTTTTTATATATTATGAATAATATTACAGGAAATCCTCAGCTAAAACCTGAACAAATAATTGAGATTGGCTTGAGGTATAGATGGGTTTTTGTGATAAGTATTGCATTTTTTTTGTCTTTTGGGCTTGTTACAACTTTTATGTCAACAAGGATCTATGAAGCTTCAACCCTTATTCTTGTTCAGCCTCAGAAAGTCCCCCAGACTTTTGTAAGATCTGTTGTTTCAACTGGTATTCAGGCAAGAATAAGCACTATTTCACAGCAGATAATGAGCCGGAGCAATCTTGAGAAGATAATAGATCAGTTTGGGCTTTTTGTAGATAAGGACAAGAAAATGTTTCTTGAGGATAAAATAAAACTTTTAAGAGAAAGGATAGTTGTCAGAATAAGCCATGACAGGAACCGCGGTTCAGAAGCTTTTACAATCAAATATAAAGGTGATGATCCTAGAAGGGTTATGAAAATTACCAATACCCTTGCCAGTTATTTTATGGATGAAAACCTGAAGGTCAGGGAGGCTCAGGCCGTCGGAACCAGTGAATTCCTTGATGTGGAACTTGATAAAACAAGAGAGAAACTTGAGTTAATGGAAAGAAAACTTTCCACTTACAGGGCGAAACATATAGGCGCTCTTCCAGAAGAGCTTGATAGTAATTTAAGGACATTGGACAGGCTTCAAAAGGAGCTTGAAAGTAAGCAAAATCTTTTAAGAGATACAAAAAATAATATATCAACACTAAAAAAACAGATGGCAGAACAGTCTAAAAAAAATTTTTCAAGCTTTCAGCTGGAATCAAATGAATTTGAGGATGAAGCCGTTTTTTCAGAGGATGAGAAAAAACTTAATATTCTTCAAAATGCACTTGATTCATTGTTGTTAAGGTATACTAAAAAGCACCCTGATGTAGCAAAGATAAACAAAAAAATTGAAAAACTTAAAGATAAAATTTCAAAGGATAAAGAGAAAGCTTCTTCGGGGAAAAAGAAAAAAGAGACAGAAGAAGAAACTTCTAATTTTGATGAGTCTGTTACGACTATGTTGTTTGAAACTCAGATTAATGAGGTTAAAAAAGAAGTGAATGCACTCATAGTTGAGATAAAATCAATTGAAAACAAAATGAAAATCTATCAGAAAAGGGTTGATGAAACTCCACAGAGAGAGCAGGATCTGCAATCTTTGAAAAGAGATTATAATAATATTCAGGCAATTTATAATTCTCTGCTTGACAGAAAGCTTGAAGCCGAAATTTCTGTTAATATGGAGAAAAAACAAAAAGGTGAACAGTTCAGGATTATTGACCATGCCAGAATCCCTGAAAGACCTATTTCACCCAATGTAACGAAGCGTTTTGTTTTATTTTTAGGCGCAGGGTTTGCTGTTGCCGGAGGGATAAGCTTTCTTCTTTTTATATTTGATAATAAAATAAGAAGGAATGATGAGATAGAGGTTGATTTAGGCTTGCCTGTTATATCTCAAATTGCACCTATTGTGAGTTCGCAGGAAGCTTTTCAACACAATATAAAAAATATGGGATTTGTATTTTTTTGCTTGTATGATGTATTTCTTTTTGCAGCTTTTTTGGCTTTGAATAATTATGGAATAGGCAGGGCTGTTGATTTAATTAAATCTTTTATATAAATTTTATTATGGAGTTTTTTTGTGGGTAAAATTTACAGAGCACTTGAAAAGTCAGAGGGAAATAATCAAAGTAATTTTGAAGATGTCTCCATTGAAGAAGAGCCAGAGATTTCCCAGAATATAAAAAAAAAAGATGATAAAGATTCTCCTGTAGAAAATAAGAAGAAATCACCACCGTTAAAAAAAGAGATCCGGCATAAAGAAAAAGAAGATGTTTCTTTTTCTTTTGATGAAAATCTGGAAAACAGAATATCTTCAAATCTTATAACAGTTAAAAAACCACATTCGATAGAGTCTGAACAATTCAGGCTTTTAAAGAATGTAATATTATTTCCTGAGTCAGGTAAGCCTCATAAAACAATAATGGTTACAAGTGCGGATAAAGGAGAGGGGAAGTCTTTTGTAGCATCGAATCTTGCAGTAAGCATATCTCTTTCTCTTGATGACTATGTTCTTTTAATGGACGCTGATTTAAGGAATCCATGTATTCATGACTTTTTTGGTTTAAATAATAAAAAAGGCCTTTCAAATTATCTTGCAGGTAAAAAAGAACTTTCTGAACTTTTTGTTAAGCCTGATTTCCTTGAAAAACTTACAATTCTTCCAGGAGGGCCTCCTCCTTTAAATCCTTCAGAGCTTATTTCTTCGGAACATATGAAAAATTTGATTGGAGAGGTAAAATCAAGATATGATGATCGTTATGTGATAATAGACTCTCCTCCGCCTTATATGACTTCAGAGGCAAATGCTCTTGCAACTTATGTTGATGGTGTAATAATTGTTGTTAAACAGGGTTTTACAAGAAAGGACAGACTTAAAGATCTTATTGATATCTATGGAAAGGAAAAAATTATAGGGGTAGTAAAAAATTATTCCAGAGGGCTTTGGGGTACAGGATTCGGGCATGAAAAGCAGCCTTTTTATAGGAAAAGAAAAGGTGGGAAGTAGTATCAATGCTTAGATTTTTCAGGCAGTATTTCCCGATAAGGAATGTAATATTTTTTGTTTTTGAAGGTATAGCTATTTTTGGAACTTTCCTTATAAGCTCTGTTCTGCTAACTGTCTCGGGGTCATATTTTTTTGATTTTATGCTTGTTTTGAGAATTATTCTCATATCATTGCTTTTTGTTGCATGCCTTTATTATAATGATCTTTATGATTTTGATAAGAAAAAAAAATTTCGTGAAATTTTTATAAAGCTTATTCAGTCTATTGGATTTTTATCAATAATTACAGCTTTAATTTTTTATATTTTCCCTCTGCCTCTGATAGATGTAAGAATTTTTTTGATAAGTATTCTTGTTTTATTTTTTTTTATTATATTCTGGAGAACTCTTTATATTTATCTTTTGGAACATGGTATTTTTAATGAAAAAGTGGTTATTGTAGGGTCAAGTGATCTTTCTGTTGATATTTTTAAGGAAATTACTAAAACCCTTGATTGTGGTTATAAAGTGAAAGCTGTTTTCCCTGATTCAGGAGATAATAATATAGATAAATTTGGGAAAGCCAAAATAAAGTTTTATTATAATTTAAAAAATCTTTATAAAACTGCATCTTCTGCAGGTACAAAAAAAATAGTTGTGGCCATGAAAGAACAGAGGGGTTCTTTCCCAATTAAAGAGCTGATACAATGCCGGAGTGCAGGCCTTGAAATTATAAACGGATATACTTTTTATGAACAGCTTACCGGAAAAATTCTTGTTGAAAAAATAAACCCTTCATGGCTTATTTTTTCTGATGGCTTTCATAAATCATTAATGAAAGATTTTATGAAAAGAGTTATTGATATTTTTTCTTCGGTTATTCTTTTAATTATTTCTTCACCTTTGATTATTATAACTGCTTTAATGGTTAAGCTTGGCTCAAAAGGGCCTGTAATTTTTGCCCAGGACAGGGTTGGTAAAAATAAAAAGGAATTTATGATGTATAAATTCAGATCAATGGTAAATAATGCAGAAAAAATTACCGGACCTGTATGGGCAGAAGAAGAAGATCCCAGAATTACAAAGGTTGGGAGAATTATAAGAAAATACAGGATAGACGAACTTCCCCAATTATGGAATGTATTAAAAGGTGATATGAGTCTTGTGGGGCCCAGACCGGAGCGTAAGTTTTTTACAGATGACCTGGAAAATGAAATTCCCTTTTATTCCCAAAGATTTCTTGTCAAGCCTGGTCTTACTGGCTGGGCGCAGGTTTCCTTTGATTATGCAGCTACTGTTGAAGATTCTCTTGAAAAACTTAATTATGAGATGTTTTATATAAAAAACAGTACTATACTAATGGATATAGTTATTATTTTACGGACTGTAAAAATTGTATTATTTGGAAGAGGCTCAAGATAATAATTTCCTGGGGCTTTTTATAAATTAAAAATAAGGGAGTAAAACAAATGATAAATAAAAAAATATTATTTTTTATTTGTATAATGGTTTTTTTTACCAAAGGATTTGTATATGCAGGGACTGTGAATGATGATTATATAATCGGTCTTGGTGATGTTTTGGATATAAATGTCTGGAAAGAAAATGATCTTACAAGAAATGCCGTAAGAGTAAGGCTGGATGGAAAAATCACTTTTCCCTTGCTGGATGATATCAAGGCTGCGGGAAAAACTACCATTGAGCTTAAAAAAAGCATAGAAAATAAATTGGGGGAATATCTTGAATCTCCTTCTGTCACTGTCACTCTTATAGATGCCACAAGTCAGAAATTTTATATTCTGGGTGAAATTATGAAAACAGGAGAATACCCTATTTTGAAAAATTTAACTGTTCTGCAGGCCTTTGCTCTTGCGGGAGGTTTTACAGAATGGGCTTCGAAAAAAGAAATTCTTCTTTTCAGGTATGAAAATGGTGTTCAGAAAAAGATAGCAATTAATTATAAGGATATTGTAAAAGGAAATTTTTCTGAAAATATACCTGTAAAAGCTGATGATATCATAGTTGTTCCATAAGGTTATAAAAAAATTTTCTATAAAAAGTGATAAAAAAAATGAAATTTTTAAAAAAAATCTGCCTCTTTTATTTTTTAATGTTATTTTTTTCAATTTATTCTTATGCCAATGTAATTAATTTTAAACCAGAAATTTCAATATCTGAAACATATACTGATAATTATGATCAGAAAAAAAGAGATAAAGAGGTAGAATACTATACAAGGTATGGTCTTGGTTTTACTCTGGAAGCCCTTACAAGGAAGACAAAATCTTCTCTTAGTTATTTCCCGTCCTATGTTGATTATAAAAAGCATGATGAAAATGATTCTATGGAGCATAGATTTAATTTGAGTTCTCTTTATAATTTTACCAGGCATACAGAATTGAATTTCAGTCAGTCCTTTTCAAAGACAAGAGACCCCCAGATTAGAACGGGAAACTGGGTGGATCATGATTCTATTGTTGCATCACTTGGTTTAAGAAACATCTTTGGGAAAAGAAACCTTGCTGGGGCAGATATTTCTTTTTCTTCTGACAGGTTTGATGATAGTGATAATGCTGATAGCAATAATGCTTTTAAAGGGAGTTTATCTCTTGATTACTGGTTTGGCATCAGGTATGGGTATAGTTCAGGATTGTCATATGAAAGAACAATTTTTAAAAAATCAGATGAGGATAAGGATACAATTTCAGGAAATATAAAACTTATAAGAAAATTATCAGAACATTTTCAGATATATTGTGCCTATTCTCAAATATATTCTGATGATGGAAATTCAAGGCATAATGTTTATAATCCATCTTTAGGTTTCAACTGGAGTACAAGCAAGACATCAAAAGTTTCACTTGGTGCGGGTATTTTGTTTCATAGTTATAACGATAGAAAAGATTCAAGTGATTTTTTTGTGGATGCGGATATTTTTAAAATATTTAATCTAAGTCAAAGAAGTTCTTTTTCTGTATCTGGGTCAAGTGGATATGAATCAACAAGTGAAGAAGCTGCAAGTCTTGGTTTTAATATTTATTATAAAGGTGGATTTAATTATGGATACAGGCTTACTAAGAAATCCAGTTTTAATATTTCATCCTCTTATAAACAGCAAATATTTAAAGAAAAAGCTGGAGATAGAGTTGACAATACCTTTAATGTAAATACTGGTATCTCATGGTCTCCCTTGAGGTGGCTCACTACATCTCTTTCATATGCTTATATAAATTTTAATTCAGATTTGTCTTCAAGAGATGATTATGAAGAAAATAGAGTTACCCTTTCTTTAAGACTTTATCCATCAAGGCCTCCGAAGGTTGTTTTGGATAAGACAATACAAGAGGGTGATGATGAAATTTTCGGTAATAAGACAAGGGAAAAGCTTGATGAGCAGATATTTATGAATAAGTGAGATTAAAGATGAGAAAATTTTATAATTAATTTGTTTATACTTTTTCGGGAGATCAGTAAAGGTATGGTTTATAAAAGAGCTTTTATTATAATTATAATAATTGGTTTTAGTTTTTTACTTCTGAAATTCGCAGAGAAGTCAGAGATTGTAAGGCCAAATCAGAATTTTGATCTTTTTCCAGAAAAAATAGGAGTATGGTCAGGGAAAAAGGAGTATTTTGATAACAGAGTTTATGATGTTCTTGGTGTGGATGACTCTGTTTTTATTAACTATAAAAATACTGAGAATAAATTTATACAATTATATATAGGTTTTTATCAGAGTCAGAAAAAGGGAGATTTGATTCATTCTCCCAAAAATTGCATGCCTGGAGCAGGTTGGAATATAGTTGAGTCAGTTATAGAAAAAGTTAGAATTGAAAGTCTTGGGAAAGATATCAAGGTAATAAAGCTTATACTTAAGAAAGGTAGAGCTGAAGAAGTTATGCTTTACTGGTTTCATTCAAGGGGACGGATTATTTCTTCTGAATATATGCAAAAAATATGGCTTGTTATTGATTCCATAACTAAAGGAAGGACAGACGGCTCCTTTGTAAGGTTTATTGCTCCAGTATATGATGGAAAAGAAAAAGAAGCAACAGCTCTTCTAAAAAGTTTTATTAACCAGGTTTATCCTTATTTGAAAGAGTACATTCCCTCATGATTTTAAATTTAAAAAAAGAAACTTTAGTTCAGCTTTTAATTGTTTTATCTGTTTTTATTTTATTTTTTTTCACTACTATCATAGAGCTTATAAACGACTGGTCTGTTAATGATAATTTCTCACATGGCTTTTTAGTACCCTTTATTTCTTTATATATGATCTGGTATAAAAGAGATGAGCTTTCAAAAATTGAAATAAAACCTTCAAATTATGGAATTATTATAATTTTGTTTGGAATGCTTTGTGCCATAGCTGGAAATCTTGGTGCAGAGCTTTTTGTTACCAGAATTTCAATGATTATTACTCTTTCAGGAATAATATTATTTTTATTTGGTACTAAAATATTTAAATCTCTTCTTATTCCTGTTTTATATCTTATTATAATGATACCTCTTCCAGCCATTATATGGAATAAAATTGCTTTTCCTCTTCAGCTTTTTGCAGCTGGAAATGCCTCTGATATTTGCCAGATGTTAGGGCTTTCAGTTTTGAGGGAAGGAAATATCCTACATCTTGAAAATACTTCTCTTGAAGTTATTGACGCCTGTTCAGGCTTAAGATCTCTTACCTCTCTTATTGCTTTAAGCGGTGCTTTTGCTTTTATATCTAATTTGAAAATATCTGGTAAATGGATTCTGTTTTTTTCTGCAATTCCTGTAGCTGTAGCTGTAAATGTAATAAGGCTTACAATAACTGCTTTTACAGCAGTTCATATTGGGCCTGAAACAGCCCATGGCTTTTTGCATGAAATTTCTGGAATCATAGTTTTTATAACAGCATTGATTTTATTGTATTTGATATTTCTTCTTATCTCTAAACTGGAGGGTGGAGGGTTTGTCGATGATAGATCAAAAAGTAAGTAAAAATTTTCAAACGGTCAAGATATTGTCTATCTATATGGTTGTTTTTGGCCATTATGACACTTTTTTTGAATTGACATGGGTTCCTGTTACAATAGGATTGTTGATATTTGCTTATTCTTCTGGATTTTTCACTGCTGAAAAATATCTGCAGGGATTTAATAAAAAAGAGTTTTGGCTGAATAAGTTTTTAAGAATTGGTAAGGTTCTTTTATTTTGTGATCTTTTTTTACTTGTTCTTTTTATAGTTCAGAAAAAGCCAGATATTATAGCTTGGCAATCCATTGTAAGTTGCCTGGGGCTTACAGGTCTTTTAAACTGGTTTTATATTCCTAATAAAACACCTTTTGGAGCAGGATTATGGTTTTTGACTCTGCTTTATATTTTTTATCTTTGTTATCCTCTGATTTTGAGACTTAACGATAAGGCATGGAAAGGCTTCTTTTTTTCGGTTTGCTATACTTTTTTTATGTGGATGCTTGAGCTTTATAAACCTTATGGTCATGCTCTCTGGCTTACTTCCTGCGGGTTTATATGGGGAGTAGTTTTAAGCCGTCATAAACTTTATTTTAACAGGCTTTTTTATTTTATAGCGTTGGTACTTATTTTTTCTGGCATGATTTTTTTTAATTTTATATTTGTTTACAAAGCATTTAATTTTATATTTATTTTATTTTTTGCCGTGGTCTTTATGATTATTCTTGAGCATGAAAAAATACCTGAAAGTATAGTAAAAATATTATCTCCACTAAATGGCACCATTTTTTTTATTTATCTTCTTCACCCTTATCTTTATTTGAGAATATTTGATTCCAATTTAAAAAAAACAATTTTTTCAATGATTTTTATGACTATTGTATGTAAAATTTTTGAAATTTTTGTTTCAAAAATTAAATTTAATAAAAAATATGCTTAATTATGAAGAAATTGACTGAAACAAATAAAAAGATATTTTTATCATTTGATGTTGAAGATTGGTTTCAGGTTGAAAATTTTAAGCAGAATATAAGTTTTCCTTCATGGAAAGAGCGTGAGCTGAGAGTTTATAATAATACTATAAAAATACTTGATATTTTAGGTTCTTTTTCTTTTGAAGTAAAAGGGACTTTTTTTATTTTAGGCTGGCTTGCTGATATCATGCCGGAGCTTGTATTAGAAATTGATAAAAGAGGACATGAAGTTGCGTCACATGGTTATAACCATGAGCTTTGTACAAATTTAAATAAAGATGAACTTTTATATGATCTTCAAAAAAGCAGGGATATTCTTGAATCTTTAATCAATAAAGCTGTTGTTGGATACAGAGCCCCAAGTTTTGCTGTTACAAATGAAATACTGCAAATAATAAAAAAAGCCGGATATATTTATGATTCAAGTTATAATAATTTTTCTATGCATGGGAGATACGGAAAGCTTGATGTAGCATTATGGGAAAAAAGAGATTTTTTATTTGAAATTTCAGATAGTTTTTATGAAATACCATTAAGCAATCTTCCAATAGGTAAAAAAGTCATTCCACTTGGGGGAGGAGGTTATTTCAGACTTTTCCCCTTATCTTTTTTTAAGGCTGGCATGAAAAATGTTTTAAAAAAGGAGAATTCTTTTGTATTTTATGCCCATCCATGGGAGTTTGACCCATATCAGCCAAGGGTGGAAGAGGCTTCAAGATGGTTTAAGTTCAGGCATTATATAAATTTGGAAAAAACAGGCACTAAATTCACCAGGATGATAGATTCTTTTAACACATTAAAATTTATAACAATGTCAGATTATGTTGAATCTATAAGAAAAAAAAATATATAACAGGATTATTATGCCTTTAAATGTTAGATTTGCTGAAAAAGAAGATTATGCTGATTGGGATGAATATGTTTATAATCACTTGGAAGGCACTCTTTTCCATATGATAAGCTGGAAAAATGTTGCTGAGAAAACTTTTGGGCATCAAAGCTTTTATCTTATCGCTGAAAAAAATAAAAAAATATGTGGTATCTGCCCTGTTTTTCAGATTAAAAGTTTTTTGTTTGGAAATTTTTTTATATCTGTCCCTTTTGCTGAAATAGGCGGAATCCTTGCAGATGATGAGATAACTAAAAGATTATTGCTTAAACATGCTGGCAAAATAGCAAAAGCTAAAAATGCTGATTATATTGAGCTTAGAAATAGAATCCCTCAAAAAGGTCTTGAAACAAAATCACTCTATTATACCTTTAAAAAGGAAATTTCTCAGGATAATGAAGAAAATTTAAAGGCTATACCAAGAAAATCAAGAGCAATGGTAAGAAAAGCTATAAAGATGAATCTTGAATCAGAAACAGGTCATCATTTAATTGACCTTTTTTATGAAATACTTGCAACGAATTATCATAGGCTGGGGACTCCTGTTTTTCCCAAAAAATTTTTTAAAAATTTTTTGGGTGAATTTAAGGAAAAAGCTGATATACTTATAGTGAGAACAGAGCAAAATCAGATAGCAGCTGGTGTTTTATTTTTTATTTATAAAGATCAGATGATTCCATATTATGCAGGTTCAGATTTTACGTATAGAAATCTTGGGCCAAATGATTTTATGTATTGGGAACTTATGAAGCTTGCTGTTGAAAAAGGCTGTAAAATCTTTGATTATGGCAGAAGTAAAATAGGTACAGGCTCATTCAGTTTTAAAAAACATTGGGGTTTTAAGCCTGAACCCCTTGCTTATCAATATGAGCTTTTGAATATTGATTCCATGCCTAATTTAAGTCCTTCCAATCCCGCATACCAGAAAAAAATTAAGATCTGGAGAAACCTCCCATATGAAATTACCAAGCTTGCAGGGCCTTTTATTTCAAGGAATTTAGGTTAATATTTATTATGAAAAATATTTTATTTCTGGCGCACAGGATTCCATATCCTCCAAATAAAGGCGATAAAATCAGATCTTTTAATGAAATAAAATATCTTTCAAAATATTACAATATTGATCTTATATGCTTTGCAGATGATTACAATGACTTAAAATACAAAAAGGATTTAAGAAAATATTGCAGAAATATTGTTGTTGTAAAGCTTGAAAAGAAAGCTGCTCTTTTAAGAGGTGCCTTATCCTTTATTTTTAATAAAAGTATATCAGAAGGTTATTTTTATAAAAAAACTATTCAGAAAATATTTGAATCCTTTTTATCAAGAAATAATTACGAAGAAATTTTTTGTTTTTCTTCTGTAATGGCATCCTGTATATTTAAGAGCAAAGTAAAAAATATTTATCTTTCAATGGATTATTGTGATCTTGATTCGGATAAATGGCTTCAATATTCAAAGACAGCTAAATTCCCATTGAGTTTGATTTTTAAAACAGAAGCAAAAAGGCTTTTGAATTTTGAAAAAAAAATAAACAGATTTTTTGACAGAAGTATTTTTGTTTCAGAAAAAGAGGCCTTACTTTTTAAAACAAGGTATCCAGAAGCGAAGAATATCTCTGTAATTTCAAATGGTGTAGACACAAATTTTTTTTCACCATCAGATAATAAAATGAAAAATGATTTTCCCGTAATAGGTTTTTTTGGTGCAATGGATTATTATGCAAATGTAAATTCAGTTTTGTGGTTTTACGAAAATGTATTTCCATTAATACAAAAAGAAGTACCAGATTGTATTTTTTATATTGTTGGAAGTAATCCTGATAAAAAAGTTAAAGAACTGGAAAAGGATTTATCTGTAAAAGTAACTGGTTTTGTAGAAGATATAAGACCTTATTACGAAATGACTGATGTATGTGTTGTGCCCATTCAGATTGCAAGGGGAGTTCAAAACAAGGTGCTGGAGGCAATGGCAATGGGAAAGGCTGTTGTATCTACTTCTATGGCCTTACAAGGTTTAAAGGAGCTTACATTTAAAGAACTCATAGTTGAAGATAAAGCAAAAAATTTTGGGGAAAAAGTTTTATCTTTATTAGAGAGAAAAAATGAATCTTTTGAGTTGGGGGTAAAAGCAAGAGATTTTGTAAAAAAGTATTATAGTTGGGATTCAAACTTATCAGTACTTTTAAATAGAGCGCAAAATATATGAAAAAGTTTAAATTCCTTTGGAATCTTTTTGGAGTTTTTGGATTTATAAATTTTATTGGAATAGTTTGCTGTTTTTTTATTATTATTTTTAAGTTTGATGGTTCTTTTAAAAATTTTGGCCGCAGTGTTTATAATCAAATTCGTTTTTATAATTTAAAAAAAACTGCTAGGATGGCTAAACCTGAGAAAATAAATTTTCCGGTTTATGACTCTGCTTTATGGAAGGGTATTGGTGCCAGAAGAGAGAGAAAGTTAAAACCTGTATTCCTTTATCAAGGTAGAGAACCTATTCCTGAAGAATGGTTAAAAAAATTTGATATTAATTCTGTTAAGATTCAAAAATCCAATAAAAAAGTTTTATCTGTTAAAACATCAAAAGAACTTTTGAAAGCTTTGAATAATTCATCAGCAGGTAATGTTATTTTAATTTCACCAGGGAAATATAGATTAAATAAAAATCATATCTATCTAAAAAGTGCAGGGCTTCCAGATATGCCCATTGTTGTGAGAGCAAAAAAACTAGGCGATGTTATAATAGAACTTAATAGCTTTGAAGGTTTTATTATTAATAAACCTTATTGGTCTTTTGAAAATTTGATTATTAGAGGTACAAGGAAGAATCATAATCAGGAACATGCCTTTCACATAGTTGGCAGCGGAAGAGGTTTTGTTTTAAGAAACAGCGTTCTTTATAATTTTAATTCTATTATCAAAGTTAACGGCAGCAAAATTTCAGGAGGAAAAACAAGGCTTTTTCCTGATTATGGATTAATAGAAAATTGTACTTTTTTTAATAATAATATAAGACAGACATCCAGCTCTGTTAATGCGATTGATATTGTAGGAGCAAATTTTTGGAAAATCAGGGGTAATTTTATTTCTGATTTTTCAAAAGGAAATGGAGATAGGATAAGCTATGCTGCATTTATTAAAGGGAATTCCAAAGGAGGAGTTTTTGAAAATAATCTTGTGATAGGAGAATATAGACATTCCGGCGGTATAAGAGTAGGTTTGTCTTTTGGAGGTGGTGGAACTGGACAGCAATATTCCAGAAGTAAAAAAAATGAAATTGAACATTCATATGGAATAATTCGTAATAATATAATAATGTACTTTAATGATGTTGGTATTTATCTCAATAAATCATCAAATACTAAAATTTTTAATAATAATATTTTATATACAACAGGTTTAGATGTTAGATTTAAATCAAGTTCAGTTGTTATTTGTAATAATATAATTGATTCTAAAATCAGATCAAGAAATCATGGGATAATAACAGAAAAAAGCAATAATTTATTTTTGAGTGATAAAGCTTCTTCTTTTTCAACTAAACTAAATAATGTTTTTGATAGACCAAAATATTTTGATTTTAATTTAAAAAAAGGAAGATTTATTATAGATAAGGGAAAAAGTCTGCCTGAAGTTTATGAAGATATTTTTGGAAAGCAAAGAAATATCCCTGACATAGGTGCAATTGAATATCCAATTGGGAAAAAGAATTTTATAATAGGTGACAAATGAAAATTTTACATATTCTTGACCATAGTCTCCCACTGCACAGTGGTTATACTTTCAGAAGCCAGAATATATTTGAGCACCAGAAAAAATCAGGCTTTTCAACAATTATTCTTACTTCCTCAAAGCATGAGGAAAGTCTGGGTTATGGTCATAAACCATGTGAAATAATTGATGGGGTAAATTATTATAGAAGCGGGTCTGTAAGTGGTGCTTCTCTGCCCTTTATTTCAGAATTAAAATTGATGAGGAGATTATATAAAAGAATTCTCTTTGTAGCAGGAGAAGAAAAACCTGACCTTATTCATGCCCATTCCCCGGTTTTAAATGCTATTCCTTCAATCTGGGCATCCAGAAAGCTTGGTATTCCTCTTGTTTATGAAATAAGAGCTTTCTGGGAAGATGCTGCTGTTGACCACGGGACATATGCAGAAAATTCTTTTAAGTATAATCTTGTAAGGAGGATAGAAACATATGTTTGTAAAAAGGCAGATCATGTTTGTGTTCTTTGCAGAGGCCTTCAGTCTGATCTTCAAGAGAGGGGTATTGATACTGGAAAGATAACCCCTGTTTATAATGGGATTAATCCTGATCACATAAAACCTGTAGAGCCTGACTGCGAGTTTAAAAAAGAATGGAATCCTGGAAATAGAATTATAATAGGTTTTGTTGGTTCTTTCTACAGATATGAAGGTCTGGATTTACTTGTGTCATCTTTTGCACGTCTTGCAGAAAAAAATGATAATATAATGCTTTTGCTTGTTGGGGGCGGAGAAACCGAAAAAGAGCTTGGAACTATTGCAGAAAAAGCCGGTATAAAAGACAGGGTTATAATGCCTGGAAGAATAGATCATTCAAAAATTGCAGGAGTTTATTCGTTAATAGATATCCTTGTTTATCCAAGATATTCAATGAGACTCACAGAGCTTGTAACTCCGTTGAAGCCTCTTGAAGCAATGGCAATGAAAAAAGCCTTTGTTGCAAGTGATGTAGGGGGGCATAAGGAGCTGATTATAGATGGTGAAACAGGGCTTTTATTCAGAGCTGGTTATGAAGATGGGCTGGTAGAAAAACTGGAGATGCTTATCAATTCCCCTGAAAAAAGAGGTGCTTTGGCAGATAAAGGTTATAATTGGGTTAGAGCCAATCATACCTGGGAAAAAACAACATCAGTTTATAAAGATATATATTCAGATCTTAAAAATGAAAGAATGAAAAGATAAAAGAGATATGGACCAGGAACAATATATTAAAGGAATGCTTGATAGAACATCCATGTTTATGGATGATGAATCCATGGAGAAAATAAAAAATACAATTTTTGCAATTTCTGGACTTGGTGGGGTTGGGGCCATTACTGCAGAACTTCTTGCAAGATGGGGTGTGAAAAAATTCAGGCTTCTTGATATGGATCGCTATGATTATTCAAATCTCAACAGACAGCTTTTTGCGACTTCTGAAACTATTGGAAAATTTAAGGTCGATGTTGCAGAAGAAAGAATTAAAAAAATAAATCCTTATGCTGAGATAGAAGTTAAAATTGCTGAAAGAGTAACAAATTCAAATGTCTCAAGGTTCGTTGATGGTGCAGGGATATTGATACAGAATGCAGATTATCCCTCTTGCAAGCTTTTTTATATAGAAGCACAAAAAAGAAAGATTCCTCTTGTAAACGGTTATGCAACAATTACAGGTGGAAGGGTTCAGTCGTTTGATTACAGAGTTTCTCCATGTATAACTCCTCTTGAGAAAATATGGAACAGGCTTAAATATAAAAACATGAAACCCCTTACTCAGATGAGTGAGGATGAAATTATTGAGTTTGATAATGAAAATGTTCATTCTACTTCTCCGTCATTAAACTTTGTTACCAATATGGTTGGCTGTCTGATTGTCAGTGAGGCTGTAAAAATGATAAGTGGTAAGGGAAAATGTGTATTGTATCCTAAATACAAGGAGTTCGATTTATTTAATAATACAATGAAACAGAAAAGTTCTGCTTCTTTGTTGAGTTTTGATAAAATAGAAAAGCTTTTCTTATTTCTTAAAAAAGTATAATATTTGTTAATTTCTAATAGTTTTTTTATTAAAACCAGGTTTAAAAATAGAGTGACATAAATGAAAATACCTTCTGTTAAATCAGACTGGGGTTCTTATATTTTTTTTAAGGAATTTTTGTCTGGTGTTTTTAGATATGATTTTGTAAAAAAAAGTGTAAATGAAATTTTTAAAGCTGATTTTGGTGTAAAATCAGTCTTAATGACTGATTTAGGACGTCAATGTCTGTTTCTGGCCTTGAAAGGTTCCGGTTTTAGTAAAAACTCTGAAGTTATTATTCCTTCGTATGCCTGCAATAATGTTATTTTGCCTGTTATAGAAGCAGGTATGACCCCTGTTTTTACAGATTCAGGAGAAGATCTGACAATAAGCATCGAGCATTTGAAAGAAATAGTAAATGAAAATACAAAAATAATTATTGTTCCCCACATATATGGAAAAATAGCTGCAATAAAAGAAATTATGGAAATAGCAGCGAATAAAAATATTATGGTAATTGATGATGCCGCCCAGGTTTTCGGAGCAAAGCTGGATGGACAATATGTGGGTACTTTTGGAGATTTTGGGGTTTTCAGTTTTGGGCCTTTTAAAAGTATCATGGCAACAAAAGGCGGGATTCTTTTAAAAAATACAGACGCATTTAATATGGAAGAGTTGCCGTTTATTGCAAATCCTGATGATTCTATTAAAAGAATTTTTAAAAGCCTTATAAAATTCAGGTATAGAAAATATTTTTACCGGCTTATTGTAAATTCCAAAATCATTGAAAAAAAAATAACATCAAATAAAAATCGGGAATATTTTCAAACTTTAAATGAAATCAGTCCTGCAGCAATGTCTAAATATGATCTTTTATTATTGAGATATATTTTAAAGAATAAGGATAAAATTATCAACCAAAGAGTCTTGAAAGCAGTAAAACTTACAAGAGCCTTAGGTCCCAGTTCAGATTATCTTGTTTTACCTGATCTGGAAAAAACCAATATTTTTACAAAATATCCTGTTATAATTAAGGAAAAATATAAAGGGGTAAAAAATAAATTTTTGAATTATCTTAAAAAAAACGGCATAGAAGCCTCAGAAGGTTATATTCCTTTACACAGATATGATGCTTATAAGCAATTTATTAAAAAGTCTCTTCCTGAAGTTGAAAAATATTGGAATTTAGTAATCTGTCTTCCAATGTATTCAAAAATAAAATACTCTGAAATAGAATATATTGCAAAAAAAATTAATGATTTTAAATGGGGATAAGTATGATGATGATTTCAGCAAGAAATAAGTTTGTATTGATTCTGGTAGTAAATTTAGTTCTTTTTTTGTGTTCTTCGAGTTTTGTTTTAGCAAAAAAGAAAGTTCCATGGCATTTGAGGCACTTCCCAAATGCCCCAAGAATAACCGCAAAGCAGGCATTAATAATTAAAAAAAGTAATCCAAAAGTTGTATTAATTGACGTACCATGGTCTAAAAAAGGCTTTGAAAAAGGTCATATATGCGGAGCTATTCCTACAAGTGTTGAAGCTGGGCCCCTTGACAGACTTATAAGTAAGATTCCAAGAGATTATATAATTCTTTCCTACTGAAAATGACCATCTGAAGAAAATAGCAGCCGGGTTGTTGCTAGAGCCTTGATGCATAAAAGAAAAGCGTTTGCTGTAAGATCTGGTTTTACAGCGATGCTTAGAGAAAAATGGTCAGTATGCAAAAAAATTAATGGAAGGGAAATTTTTGTTCCCAATTATAAACACGAATGGTAATAAATGGCTTCAGATCTTAAATCAATATTCAAGCATTCATCTGTCTATGGTTTTGCAGGTCTTCTGCAAAAAGGAATAGGCTTTTTTATGATACCTGTATATACAGGTTTTTTATCTCCTTCTGATTATGGCATTCTGGAATTAATGGATCTTACAATCAATATAATTTCTATGCTGATAGGTATGAGGCTTGGGGCTGGTATTATAAGATTTTATCATAAATATGAGTTGGAAAGTGAAAAAGAGCTTCTTTTTTCCACAGCATTAATTTCCGCTGCTGCCCTGACGTTTTTTATTGTTTTTATTCTTTTCTTTTTTTCAGATTTTTTTGCAGAAATGGTTCTTGGTAATGCTTCATATTTCAAGTATTTTCAAGTTATTTTTGTTGCTATGGGCTGCCAGATTATATCTACTGTACCTGAAAGTATTTTATTGGCTGAACAAAAATCAGTGATGTTTTCAACTGTTACTATACTTACTCTTATTTCATATCTTAGCTTTAATATTCTTTTCCTTGTTGTTTTCAGGATGGGGGTGATGGGTATTTTGCTAAGCATGCTTATAACAAAAACATTTAACACTTCCTGTCTTATCCTTATAATCAGAAAAAAAATCAAGCCTGTTTTTTCTTTACGAATATTGAAAGTATTGGTTAAATTTACTCTCCCACTTGTTCCTGCGTCTGTTTTTATGTTTGCAATGCATTACTCTGACAGATTTTTTATTCAAAAATTTTGTGATTTAAATCAATTGGGTCTTTATTCCCTTGGTTATAAATTTGGAATGATGATATCTGTGTTGATTTCAGAGCCTTTTTTCAGGATATGGAATACAAAGCGATTTGAGATAGCAAAAGAAGCAGATTCAAGTAAAACAATGGGCAGTTTTTTTACTTATTATTCGTTTATAACTCTTTTTGCGGCAACAGGAATAAGTCTTTTTATAAGAGAAGTGATAATAATAATGGCACCGGAGGCTTATTATAATGCAACTCACATGGTTTCCATGATAGCAGCATCCTATATTTTTTATGGAGCAGCCAATTTTTTTACATTGGGAATGATGATTACATATAATACAAAAAGCCTTGCATTTATACAGATATCTACTTCTGTATTCAATATAATCCTAAATTATTTTCTTATCTCAAGATGGGGGTTGAATGGTGCTGTGTCGTCAACATTTATAAGCTTTTTTTTCATGGCATCTTTGTCATTTATCAAATCGCAATCTCTTTTTTCAATAAAAATAGAGTATAAAAGGATTTTAATGTTATGGAGCGTATTTATTATATGTGCTTATATTTCAAATGTATATATATTTTCTAGTTTAATAATATTATCTCTTTTAATAAAATCAGTTATTTTTATATCTCTTCCATTTATTTTATATATAACTGGTTTTTTCAGAAAGGATGAAAAAGAAAAAATTTTTGAAGCTTTAAAGCTGTTTAAAGAAAAAATAATAGAAAATAAGGGATAGTTCTTCAATTGAGCAAGCTTAATATTCTTACCTTTCACAGGATAACATGTAAAAATGATAAATATTTTATTCCACCCATGGAATTTTCAAAGGATAATTTCTCTCTGCTTATGAAAAGCATAAGAAGATTTTTTAATATTTTGGATTTAAGTAAAGCTGTAGAGGATATGAAGAAAGGGCGACTGCCCCAAAGATCTCTTGCTGTAACATTTGATGACGGATATCTTGATAATTATGAGTTTGCAAAGGATATTCTTGAAAAAAACAATATTCCGGCAACATTTTTTGTGCCTGTGAACCAGATAGAGGAAGGGCTTCCTTATTGGTGGGATAAACTTTATTTTTATATCATTGAATACAGAAAAGATTTTTATAGATGGGTTGTTAACTTAAGAAAAAATAGAAAAATTTTTTTTAAGTTGGAAGATGAGCTTTTTTATAAAAATAAAAATATTTATGCAAGAAGCATTGTCCGTGAGCTTAATCTTTTGGATAATGGAAAAAGAAATTTTTTTCTTGATGAAATGGAAAAAGAGTTTGGGGACTATCTTGGAAAGAGGCTTGTTATGAACTGGAATGAAATTGCAGACCTTTCTGATAGAGGCTTTTCCATAGGTTCGCACACCCTTTCTCATGTGCCTTTAGAAGATGTAGATTTAAAAATTGCTGAAAAGGAAATTTTTGAGTCAAAAAGGATTCTTGAAAATAAAATAAACAAAAATGTCAATGGATTCTGTTATCCCAGGGGAAGCTGGAACAGAGATATTTCAAATATTGTTAATAAAAGCGGATATTTATATGCTGTTACTACAGAATTTGGCAGTAATGATGCTAAAAGCTCTTATTATTATGGTCTTAAGAGAAGAAATATGTCTGATTATAGTGGAATAAGATCCTTTTTACCTATTCCAATGTATTTGATAGAGATATCAGGCTTTTTTGATAAAATTCTTTCAGGGAGGCGTTAGTTTATCATGCCTGTAAAATCTTTAATTTATATGTTTGGTCTGATTTTTGCTTCAGGGAGTTCCGTATTTATAAACCCTGTTTTTGGAGTCTACGGATATCTTTTGGCATATAATATAAATCCTCTTGGTTTCTGGTGGGGAAGGCTTGTTCCAGCCATTTTTCAAAGGTATGCTTTATTTCTTGCAGCTTCATGCCTTTTGGGTTTTGTACTGCATTGGTCAAAGTTAAGGATTCGTAGATATTTTGAGTCCCAGGAAATATTTTTTATTATTTTTATTATGTTTATAATGTTGTCAGATATTATAGGATTAAGTGACATTTCATCAGATTCAAATGATATTAAAATGTTTAAAGTTGCAATTATAATTCTAATGTCTTCCCATCTGATAACAGATTTTAAATATTACAAAGTTGTTATATGGATTTATATTATTTCCGGCTTTATAAGCAGCTATGAAATAATTTTTGGAGGAAATGCTTTTTTTACTGACGGAAGGCTTCAATCCGGAGTCGGAGGGTCTGATTTCAGTGAAGGAAATTTTCTTGCAGCCCATTATCTCATGATTCTTCCATGGGTAGGAATCAGGTTTCTTGGAGGGGGCTGGAAAAGTAAAATATTTTGTCTGGTTACAGCTGCACTTACAGCAAATACTCTCATTATTATTCAGTCAAGGGGAGCTTTTCTGGCAATAGCTTTTGGAATAATAACAGCTATTATAAAGGCAGATAAAGTTTTCAGAAAAAAAATTATACTTCTTTTATTTGTGGGGATTCTGGGCTTTTTTTATCTTACAAATACAAGCTTCTGGACCAGAATGGGAAGAATAAATACTGATGAGTCTGAAATGGATAGATCTGCTGCGGGTAGAATAGAGGCATGGAGAGCTGCAATGCTTATGTTTTCTGATTATCCTTTTGGTGTAGGTGAAGGCAGGTTTAAAAAAATTATTGGAGAATATGTACCTGAAGCGGCTGGCCGTGATGCCCATAATACTTTTTTCAGATGTCTTGCAGAGCTTGGTATTCAGGGGATAGCTATTTTGCTTATTTTAATTTTAAATGCCTTCAGGATACTTTCCAAAATTGAAAAGGAGGTAAGGGAAAGTCAGAATGAAGAATTTGCAAGTGAGATTAATCTTGAAATTTTTGCATTGAGGATAAGTCTTTCTATGTATCTTGTTACAACCATGTTTTTAACTCATACTTATATTGAAGAATTTTACTGGCTTCTTCTTTTTCCTGTTTTTTTAAAAAGATGCTGGGAAAACCATTCTTTAGAAGAGGAAAGTTGAAATGCAAGAAACTATTGCAATTGTTTCGCCATTACCTCCTCCCTATGGCGGCATGGCGATACAGGCCGAGAAATTATATGAAAATCTTAAAAATGAAGGCTTGGCTGTAAGAAAAATACCTACAAATTTAAGATTTAATAAATTAGAATTTATCGAGAAAATACCTTTTTTAAGAACTCTTGCAAGAATGTTTGTTTTTTTGCTGCATTTAAACAGAGAGTTAAAGGATATAGATTGTATTTATTTTTTGACAGGATTTTATAATTTTTTTTTCTGGGTTACATTGCCTGCTATAATTCTTATAAAATTAAAGAGAAAAAGAATCATTTTAAGTGCCAGGGGCGGTGATGCAAAAAAATTTTTCAGGGAAAATAAAACTGTAACAAAATTTTTTTTAAAACAAGTTGATATTGTCACAACCCCTTCTTTTTTTTTAAAAAAAATTTTTATGGAAGAGCTTAATATTAAAGCAAAGGTTATTCCAAATATTGCTGATCTGTCACAATTTGAATTTATAAAAAAGGAAAAATTTAAGCCAAAAATTATAGTTACCAGAGCCCTTGAAGAAATTTATGATGTTGAAGGCATAATCAGGGCATTTGATATTATTTCGGGTAAAATTTCCGATGCAGAGCTTGGAATTGTGGGCGGCGGCTCCCTTGAAGCAAGTTTAAAAGAACTTGTTTTTGAGCTTGGCCTTTCTGAAAAAGTATATTTTTATGGGGAAGTAGAGCATAAAAAACTTCCTTTTATATACAAAAAATATGATATTTTTATGAACGCATCAAAAGTGGATAATCTCCCAGGTTCTATTCTTGAGGCTTTTGCCTCTGGTTTACCTGTAGTTTCAACTGATTCAGGAGGGATTTCATATATGGTTGAAAATAATTTTTCAGGTCTCCTTTGTAAGGCAGGTGGTTATAAAAGCCTTGCAGAAAATGCTTTGAAAATAATCAACAATCCTGAAAAAGGGATATATTTATCAAAAAATGGGTACATGGAAATTGAAAAATATAAATGGACAAATATAAAAAAAATATTGGTACCTTTGCTTCAAAATGAGAACTAACGTATTTATAACTATAGACACTGAAACAAGTATTGGCGGTCATTTTTCAAATCCTTTATTAAAACCTGTTGGGAGTAAAAAAAGGATTTATGGAGAAGTAAGTGGTAAAAGCTATGGAATACCTCTTATAATTAAAATTGCTGACAGTTATGATGTCAGGCTTACTTTTTTCGTAGAAGTTTTGAACCATTATTATTTCGGCAAGGAGGAAATGTATAATGTGTGTGATTATATTATGAAAAAAGGCCATGATGTACAGCTTCATCTCCATCCCAATTACCTTAATTTTAAACTTGAGGACTCTTCATCTCTTAAATTTTCAGATAATATGTCAGCCTATGATGTGGATACCCAGTCAGAGATTATAAAAGAGGGAAAAGCTCTCTTGATTGAATATGGAGTAAAAAATCCAATAGCTTTCAGAGCTGGTAATTACGGTTTTAATATTGATACTCTCAAAGCTTTGTCAAAAAATAATTTATTGTATGACAGCTCTTATAATGCTGCATTTTTATCTCCAAATAATTCTGTTTCAAAAATTTTTATCAATGATGTAAAAAAAATAGAAAATGTGTTTGAATTTCCAATTACCAACTTTAATCAAAAAGTATTTAATACAAAAAAAACAAGGCCCCTTGATATAAATGGAGCAGGTTTTGAGGAGATTAGAAAGACTCTTGAATGGAGCAGTAAAAATCAGATAAAAAATATAACTGTTATAATGCATTCTTTCAGTTTTTTTAAAGCTCTTGATGTTCAATATAACAGGTGCAGAGTAATGAAAAAAATTATTGCAAGATTTGAAAAGCTTTGCAGGTTTTTAAATGAGAACAGGGATAAATATAACAGTATTTTTTTTAACGAGATAGATATTGAATCCTTATCCGGTATAGATTATAATAAAATTTTTAGAATGCCGTTTTTCCCCACTGCCAAAAGAATGTTAGAACAGATTATGACAAGATAATATTTAATAATATATTACTACAAATTATAGAAGATTCAAATGAGTATTATCAGGCTTGCAAATTTTGTTTGTGTTTCAGAAAATATCAAAGAAATTTATTCATCAGAATTTAATTTGTCAGATTTGATAGTTATAGAGAATGGCTTGAATGATAACTTCTTCTTGTCTAAAACCCTTCTTGACTATTATTACAGAGCAAGAAAAGAAGAGGTGGTAAAAAAAATACTTGAACAGAGTAAGTCTGATTTAAAAATTATATGGTTTGATGGTATTGGTTCTTTAAAACATTGTATAAAGAATTTTTTTAAGCCGTCTAAATGCTTTTTTTCAGAAATTTTTAATTTAAACACAAGTTTTTCTTCTTTATTTTTTGATAAGTTCCAAAATGTCTTTAAACTTAAAAATGAAATTTGATTATTATGAACTCTGTTATTTTAATTTCAAAATTTTCTCCTCAGGCTTTAAGTTTTTTAAAAAGTACCAGGGAAAAAGGAATAAGTACAATTTTTGTATGGATAGGCAGTGAAAATGAACCAAAGCCTTCATCTTCTTATATAGGAGAAATATATAAATTCCCTGCCAAAAATTTGTACAAACAAAAAGGTATTGATTTAATTTTAAAAATTGCTGAAAGGAATAAACACTCCTGCATTATAACCACCAATGATTATATTTCCAGATGGGTATATAATTGTTTAGATTTTAAAAAATTATCATGTGAGTTGTTATTTAGTAAAAATATTAAAAATATAAACTCAAAGCAAAAGCAGAACCAGGCAGCACTTGATTCAGGACTGAATGTACTTGAAACATTTTATATAAACAAAGATAAGGACATATACTCAAATATACCTGAAAAGTTTTTTCCTTTATGCTTAAGGCCTTCTGATCCGGGAACAATATTACCTGGCTTTAAAGTGAAAATTATAAGAAACTACAAAGCTCTTGAATCTTTTGTTGAAAGCTTTGAAAAAATTGATTCATTTCTTATAGCTCAGCCCTTTATGGATCTTCCCAATATGGTGGTTCATGGCTCAAGGGACATGAATGGTAATATCTTTGGACTTGAAAGTTTTATTGTAAAAAGAAAATTTGAGGGATTAACCCTTACCATAAGTCCATTTAAAATAGATTCTACGATAATGAGCAGCTGCTTTAAATTTGTTGAAAAAATGGATATTTATGGCCCTTTTCATTTTGAATTTTTATATGAAACAGAGAAAAAAAATGCCTGGTTTCTTGAAATAAATAATAGAATGGGGGGAACTACGGCTAAAGTTTTCTCACTTGGCTATGATGAGCCCGGTTATATTCTCAGAGCCATGGGTATGGATGTTGAAATAAAGAGAAAAATATCATCTCAAACAGCATCAAGTAAGATAAGTCTCATAAAATACTTAATTTACACCCTTAAACACAGACTTTCTCCTCTTGATTATCCATACAATGAATCATTAAAGAATAAAATCTTTTTTATTTTAAAGGGATTATTTTGCTTCAAGGATGATATTTTCTCTTTAAAAGATTTTAAAAGTATTTTTTCATTTTATAAAACAATTGTGTATGAAAAACTAAAGAGATGAATTATGTGCGGAATATCAGGTATTTATAATTTAGACGGTAATCCTGTCAATGGTCTTGATATAGAAAAGATGAATTCTGTAATGATTCATAGAGGTCCTGATGGAGGGGGCGTTTTTGTTGAAGACAATATAGGCCTTGGCCATAGAAGATTAAAAATTATAGATCTTGAAACAGGTTATCAGCCTATGGCTGATAAAAACAATGAGATTGTTGTTGTTTTTAACGGTGAAATCTATAATTTTCTGGAGCTTAAAAAAGAGCTTCAAAGTAAAGGCCATATTTTCTCAACAAAAAGTGATACAGAAACAATAATTTATTCATATCTGGAATATGGAGACTGTTTTCTGGAAAAACTTCGTGGGATGTTTGCCATTGCTCTATGGGATAAAAGGCAGGGAAGGCTCGTCCTTGCAAGGGACAGGGTTGGTAAAAAACCTCTTTATTATTATTTTGATGGCAAGCGCCTTTTTTTTGCATCAGAACTTAAATCTTTGATGGCACTTGATGATATACCAAGGAGTATGGACTACAAGGCTCTTGATTGTTATTTCAGTTTTGGTTATGTTCCTTCCCCTTTTTCCATAATAAAAAATATTAAAAAGATAGAGCCTGGCCACATGGCGGTATGCTCATTAAATAAAGGGCTTGAGCATCGTAAATACTGGGATATTGAGCTGGACAGCACTCTTTTTAATATTTCAGAAGAAGATTGTATAGAAGAGCTTGTTGAAATTTTTGATGAATCTGTAAAATTAAGAATGATAAGTGATGTACCTCTTGGAGCCTTTTTAAGCGGAGGTGTTGATTCAAGTGCAGTTGTAGCTTCAATGGCTTTGCTTATGCCTGATAATCCAGTTAAGACTTCCTCTGTTGGGTTCATGGAAAAAAAATTCAGTGAACTTTCTTTTGCCGGAATGGTGTCTGAAAAATATAAAACAGATCATAAAGAGTCTGTAATCAAGCCTGATGCACTTGATATCATTGATAAAATGCTTTGGCATTTTGACGAGCCTTTTGCAGATTCATCGGCAATACCTACATGGTATGTATCTGGAATAACTCGTAAGAGAGTTACAGTAGCTTTGTCAGGGGATGGAGGAGATGAAAATTTTGCTGGATATACCAACCGGTATTCCATGACAAGGCTTGAAGACAGTATAAGAAAAAGAATACCTTCTTTTATAAAAAAATCATTATTACCCGGGCTTGCAAATATTTATCCCAGGCTGGATATTCTTCCCAGGCCATTAAGGTTAAAAGCTTTTCTTACAAATCTTTCCCTTTCTCTTGAAAGTGCTTACTCAAAAGACATGTCTTTTTATTTTAATCAAAATATGAAGAATTTTTTGTACAGTCCTTTTATGAAATCAGCAGTAAAAAATTTTTCATCGGACAATATCCTTTGCAGTTTTTTTGCAAAATGTAAAATGGATCTGGATTCTGTATCAAAAGCACAGTATGTTGATATAAAAACATATATGACAGAAGATATTCTTGTAAAGGTTGACAGGATGAGTATGGCACATTCTCTTGAAGTAAGGTCTCCTGTACTTGACCACAAGTTTATGGAATATGCGGCAAAAATTCCTTCAAACTTGAAGCTTAATAAAAAAGAATCCAAGTATATTTTTAAAAAAATGAATGAAAAAAGACTTCCTGCCAAAATTTTATATCGCCAGAAACAAGGTTTTTCAATTCCTCTGTCTCTCTGGCTTAAAACAGATCTTAGAGAGCTTGTAGAAGAAACTCTCTTTAAAAAAGGGAGTGATTTTAGTTATTTTATAAATATTGATTATGTTAAAAAAATCTGGGATATACATTTAAAAGGAATAAATGACTACGGCTCTCAACTCTGGAATATTTTAATATTCGCTCTGTGGGAGAAAAAAATATTTTCTCGAAAATAAGGGGGTTAAAATGCACAGGAAAATTGTAAAAAATTTTATAGTTCCTCTTCATGAAAAAATTATGGGAAGGAAAACTTTTGATTATTTGAAAGAACTTGAAAAAGAGCAGTTCCTGCCCAAAAAAGATCTTGAAAAATTAAAGTTTAAAAAATTAAAAGCTCTTTTAATTCATGCAGAGAAAAATATTCCTTTTTACAGAAAAAGATTTGCAGAAGCAGGATTTAATCCTGAAAAAATGAAAAGTATAGATGATTTTAAAGTTTTGCCTTATCTTACCAAGGAGGATATAAGAAAAAATCTGAATGAAATGAAATGGCAGGATTGTCCTGGAGGACTTTTCAGATACAATACCGGAGGCTCAACTGGCAGCCCCCTTGTTTTCTATTTTGACAGAAGAAGGCAGGCATATGATGCTGCTGCAAGGGCTTTAACCCATAAATGGTGGGATATTGATATTGGAGACAAGGAATTATATTTGTGGGGTTCTCCTCTTGAAATTTCAAGACAGGACAGAATAAAAGATATAAGAGATAAAATAACAAATGAATTATTGATTAGTGCTTTTGAATTGTCAGAAAAAAAGACTCCTGAAATTGTTTCAAAATTTAAAAAATTCAAACCTGATTGTCTCTTCGGATATCCAAGTACAATTTCTCTCTTTTGTAAAATTTCAGAAAAACTCGGTTACAGGCTGGATAATTCAGGAGTAAAAATTGTTTTTACAACAGCTGAAGTTTTATTTGATCACCAAAAAGAAACAATAAGCAGGGCTTTTGGAAATATTCCTGTTGTTGACTCCTATGGAAGCAGGGAAGGCGGGTTTGTCTGCCATCAATGCAGGGAAGGTAACTATCATGTTATGGACCCAAATTATATTCTTGAGCTTGTTAATGAGGGTGATGATCTTGAAGGAGATGACAGCGGTGAAGTTGTTCTTACCCATCTTGATGCCTGGGGAATGCCTTTTATCAGATACCGTACAGGGGATATTGCAGTCAGTGGGAGTGAAAATTGCAGGTGTGGCAGAACATGGTCTTCAATAAAGAATATTCAGGGTAGAACAACTGATTTTATTGTAACTCCTGACGGTAGATTTCAGCACGCACTTTCACTTATATATGTTGTAAGAGATATTGAAGGTGTTGATCAGTTCAAAATTGTTCAAAATTCTGTGTCTGAAATAGATGTATTGATAAAAATTCATGAAGATATGTTTCCAGAAGACGGAGCTGAAAAAATTATTTCTGGATTTAAAAAAAGAATGGGAAATGAAATACTTGTAAATATTATAAAAACGGAATCAATACCAACTGAGGCATCAGGTAAATTCAGATATGTAGTCTCCAAAGTAAGTATAGATTAAATTATGAAAAGAATTATATATAAAATTAAATTTACTTTCATAATGATGGACCTGATTTTTTAGTTTTATTTTTTTTTCGGGTAAGAAGCTGAATAAAGATAGCAATAATGTTTAGAAGACAGTCAAAATTTTAACTTGAGATTAAAAAAGGTGTCTTTATGCAAAAAATTCTTGTTACAGGAGGAGCAGGTTATATAGGCAGCCATACCTGCCTTGAATTATTGTTAAAGGGTTATGAGATTCTTGTTATTGATAATTTTGATAACTCAAGCATGGAAGCTGTTTTAAGAGTAGAAAAAATAACAGGAAAAAAAATAGATTTTCATTTTGGAGATATAAGGGACAGGCAATTTCTTGATAAAATTTTCAGTGAAAATGAGATTTTTTCTGTGATACATTTTGCAGGATATAAGGCTGTTGGTGAATCTACAGAGTTCCCTCTTATGTATTATGAAAATAATGTTTCCGGTTCAATTACTCTTTTTGAGGCAATGAAGGAGCATAATGTAAAAAATATAGTATTCAGTTCCTCTGCAACAGTTTATGGAGACCCTCATTCTGTCCCAATCAGGGAGGATTTCCCTTTAAAACCTTATAATCCTTATGGAAAAACAAAGAGAATGATTGAGATGGTTCTTGAAGATGTTTATGCTTCTGATAATTCATGGAATATATTACTTCTCAGATATTTTAATCCTGTGGGAGCTCATGAGAGCGGGCTTATAGGAGAAGACCCTTCAGGTATTCCAAATAATTTAACACCTTATATCACTCAGGTTGCTGTCGGGAAACTTGAAAAACTGGCTGTTTTCGGTAATGATTATTCAACAGAGGATGGTACAGGGGTGAGAGATTTTATTCATGTCAGGGATCTTGCCCTTGGTCATGTTAAGGCAATAGAAAAAATTGAGAAAAATCCGGGATTTTTTGCAGTTAATCTTGGTACAGGGAAAGGTTATTCAGTTCTTGAAGTTTTAAAAGCTTTTGAAAAGGCATGCGGTAAAAAAATTCCTTATGAAATAGTGGCAAGACGACCGGGTGATATTGCAAAATGTTATGCTGATACAGGTTTTGCAAAAGAATTTCTTGGCTGGGAAGCAAAGTATGGTATAGAAAAAATGGCTGAAGATGGATGGAACTGGCAGAAAAGAAATCCGGATGGATATAAAATAAACTAGTGTTGTCTATATTTTAATTTCAAAAATTGCTTTTTGGGAGATGCATAAAAAATCAGATGATGGATTTTGGTTTATCCATACCCATTGTTAAAATTATAAGGATATAACTTACTTTTCTGATATTTTTATCAACATCAGAAGCTTATCAGGGAGAAATTATGGATAAAAAAAGACCGGTATGGTTTTGTGAAAAATCTCGAAGTATAGAAGTTATAGATCAGAGAAAACTGCCCCACAAATATGAAGTTTTCAGTATAAGAAATTCAGAAGATACTGTTTATGCAATAAGAGAAATGATTGTAAGGGGAGCACCTCTAATAGGAGTTACCGCAGCATGGGGTTTTTATATTTCTCTTCTCAACTCCGAAAATACTGATAATAAAACAATAGAATCCATATGCAGGGAAATAAACCTTTCAAGACCTACAGCCATAAATCTTTTTTACTCCACCAAAAGATTAAAAGATGCTGTATTAAAGGAATCCAGCAATCAAAAAAGACTTGAAGCAGCCAAAAAGGAAGCTCTGCTCATAGAGCAGTCAGAAATTGATAATTGTAAAAAAATAGGTGAATTCGGGCTTTCTGTTATTGAAAATATTTATAAGGCTAAAAAAAAGACGGTCAATATTCTCACCCATTGTAACGCAGGATGGCTTGCATGTGTTGAATACGGGACAGCAACTTCTCCTGTTTATCATGCCCATGAAAAAGAAATTCCTGTTCATGTATGGGTCGATGAAACAAGACCCCTTAATCAGGGTGCAAGGCTGACATCATGGGAGCTTTTACAGGCTGGTGTTCCACATACTGTTATCCCTGATAATGCAGGTGGTCATCTGATGCAGCACGATATGGTTGATATTGTTATTGTAGGAAGCGACAGAACAACCATAAACGGAGATGTTGCAAACAAGACAGGCACTTATTTGAAAGCTCTTGCGGCAAAAGATAATAAAATTCCATTTTATGCGGCATTACCTGGAAGTACAATTGACTGGAAAACAGAAAACGGGATTCAAAATATTCCCATAGAATTAAGAGATGAGAATGAAGTTAAATATATAGAAGGCCTTGGAGTTTCCGGTATAGAAAGGGTTCTCCTGACCCCATCTGAATCAAAGGCTGTAAATTACGCCTTTGATGTAACTCCTTCAAGACTTGTAACTGGAATTATTACAGAAAGGGGAGTCTGCCGGGCTGAAAAAAACGAAATTCTAAAACTTTTTCCTGAAAATAAACCTTAAAAACTGGCAATTTAAAAAAAGCCCCTTCAAAATAATCTGAAAGGGCTTTTTTTTATTTTTCAAAAACATATGTTCCAGGAGCATCCCCAAGATCATATTTTTTTTCAACAGGACATTTTGGAGCAATAACTTCTTCTCCCGATCTTTTCTCCAGCCAGTCTATCCATTCAGGCCACCAGCTGCCTTTATGCATTTTAGCTGTTTCCAGCCAGTAATCAGGGCCTTTTCCAAGAATACCATCTGTGAAATAATGACCTTTTTTATCATATGGAGCATTTATAATACCTGCAACATGGCCGCTTGAAGCAAGAACAAACTTTATTGGTGAGCTTATAAAATGAGGTATTCTGTAAACAGAGCGCCATGGAGCAATATGATCTTTTTCTGTACCAACTGAAAACAAATCCATATCTATATCTCTAAGATCAAGACTTTTTTCCCCTATTCTGAATTTTCCTTCTGTAAGCTCATCATCAAGATACAATCTTTTTAAAATTTCAAGATGAAGTTTTTTAGGCATTTTTGTACCATCATCATTCCAATACAAAAAATCAAAATTAACTGGTTCCTGGCCAAGAAAATATGTATCTATCAAAAAATTCCAAAAAAGATCTCTTGGTTTTAAAAGACTGAAAGTATTACCCATTTCAGTCTTTTCAAGATACCCGTTATCAATCATAAGATCCTCAAGAAAGGCAATCTGACTCTCATCTATAAAACTTTTAAGATCTCCTGCATCAGCAAAGCCTATCTGAGCTGCAAAAAATGTCATTGTTTTTATGGATTCATCTTTCCGACCTCTTAAATAGGCAGCAGCAATTGTGCACAATACTGCCCCCATACAATATCCTGCAATATGAATATCCTTTACACCCAGCATTAATTTTATTTCTTCTATTGCCTTAATCAGACCATTTCTGGTGTATTCAATTAATCCAAAATCTATATAATCTATAGAATTAATATTTTTCCAGGAAATTATAAAAACTGTGAACCCTTTCTCCACAAGATATCTGGCAAGAGAATTAACAGGTCTTAAATCAAGTATATAATATTTATTTATCCATGCAGGAACCAGAAGCACAGGTGTTGATTTTACCTTTTTTGTCTCCGGCTCAAACTGAATAAGCTCAATAAGTTCATTTCTGAAAACAACTTTTCCTCTGGTAGCTGCAAGGGTTTCTCCCACCTTTTGATATTCTTCCCTGGAATGCCTGACCCTGATAGTACCGCTTGTTCTTAAATCTTCAAGAAAAGTTGCAAAACCTTTAACAAGATTCATTCCCTTCTCCTGATATGTCTTTTCCATAACTGCCGGGTTTGTAAATGGAAAGTTCATTGGATTTATCATTGCAGTAATTTGTTTCAGCCAGAACTCAATCAGAAGTTTTGACTGCCCCTGCACCCCCCTTATCTGTGAATATTGCTGTTGAATAAAAGGCTCAATAGTTAAAAAAATATTTTTATATATTACAAAAGGATATTTATCCCACAATTCATGACGAAATCGTCTGTCTTTCATAGAAGTCTTTTCATCTTTAAAACAGGCCATTCCGAGATTGCTGAAAAGTTCCATAGAATCAAGATATTTTTGTAAAAGAGTTCCAGGACTCCATGCAAGATGAATCATTCCATCATAAAAAGACCTGGCAAAAGCAGGAATATCTACAGGGCCTGTTATTTCAGCCACTTTTTTCCTGAAAGTTCTGTTAATCCGGTAAGCTGCTTCTTTCATTTCATCTTTTGGTCTCTCTTCATAAAGGGCTTCTGGAACTTCCTTTTCAGAATTAAAGCTTGCGTCAGGTTTTAGTTTTATTGGTTTTCTATTCTTCATATTACCTCCAGCAAATAATTTCCATGTCAATTACAGAGAAAGTTTCTGCTCTCAACACAAATCAATCAATTCTTGTAAAAAAGGATAAATTATTATATCCTATTTAAATTAATATTAAAGATTTTTTATTAATTTTTTATAAAAACTAAGGAGTAAAATTTGGTAGATATATCCAGCTGGAATAGTATCTCCAGAAGCCTGCTCCTTCCACTTTACTTCAGAGCTGTTGAAACTGAAAAAAAACGACCTCTTATTCATGATGAAAAGGCAAAAGAGATAATAGCTAAAATTGATTATGATTTTAATCTTATAGATGGATTTGATATTATCCAGACTGCTACGGTTATGAGGGAAAAAGCCTTTGACCTTCTTGTTTTTGACTTTCTTGAAAAAAAAACTGAATCTCTGGTGATAAATATTGGAGCAGGGCTTGATACCAGATTTTTCAGGGTTGATAATAAAAAGGTTTTCTGGTACGAACTTGACCTGCCTGAAATTATTGAAACAAGAAAAGAATTCTTTGAGGAATCTGAAAGATATAAATTTCTTAGTGCATCAGCTTTTGATCTTGACTGGCATGATAAAATTGACAATATACACTGCCCTGTATTATTAATTGCCTCAGGTGTTTTGTTTTATTTTGAAAGGGAAATAGTAAAAAAATTGTTTTTAAATTTAAAAAAATCTTTTCCCGGATCAAAGTTTTTTTTTGACGTGGTAAGTTCCTTTCAGGCTGTATGCAGCCATTTCAACCCTGTTTTGAATGCCATGGATATAAAATTCAGATGGGGAATAAACTCCGAAGAAGAGCTTTACACATTGATGCCGGATATAAAAATAGATGATATTATTTATTATTTCAACCCTTCTTTTGAGAGGCTCGGGTGGCATGCGTGGTATTGCCTGCTTCCTCATGTAAAATCAGGATGTTGTATAATAAATTCCACTCTTGGGGGAAAAGATTTCTGATTTATATACAAATAATTTAAAATTGTCTGGAAAAATTTATGCTTACAGAAAATGAAAAAAAAGTGATTGCTCTTATCCAGGGTGATATTCCAATATGTGAAAAACCATATAAAATTTTGGCTGAAAAGGCTCAAATCAGTGAAGAAGAATTTATAGCAGCCTTGAAATCATTAAAAGATAAAAAAGTAATAAGACGATATGGTGCAACATTAAGGCATCAAAAAACTGGTTTTTCTGCAAATGCAATGGTTGCGTGGAATATTCCCGAAGAAAAAATTCATGATATTGGAAAGATTATGGCAAAATTTTCTTTTGTTTCACATTGCTACAGAAGAAATCCTGTCAATGAATGGCCATATAATCTATATACAATGGTACATGCAATAAGTAGTGAAGACTGCATTTCAAAAGTCAAGAAAATGTCCATGGATTCCAGAATGGAAAAATACAGAATTTTGTACTCAAAAAAAGAGCTTAAAAAAATATCAATGGAATATTTTACAGACATAGTTTAAATTAAAAAATTACTTAATAGTTACTTTTATTTTAAATATAATAAAAGGAAAGAGGTATTAACAATATGGGACAAGTGACAGATATTATAAAAAAAACCTTTTTTTTCTTTTTGGGGAGTTTTAAGTGGACCCCTCCTTTATGGCTCTCTTTTTTTAAGGAGCTTAAAAGGAAAAAACCAAAAACCTTTGCATCATTTTCTTTCCTTATAACAACTCTTTTAATTTTTACCCTTGCCGGCTGTCTTTATCTTGCTTCAAAAAATGGCGACTGGCTTGAGCCTGTTGTGTCCCCTCCTCTTATAAATGAACCCGGTAAAGGTCAGGGCTTTGTTGAAATAGGTTTTATTAAAAAAACGTCTTCTGAATCAGAAACAAAATATCAATCCGTTGCAAACATAAAATACAGTGGTAAAAAACTTGAAGAAGGGGTTTCAATTTCACCCTTAATCAAAGGTTCTTTTGAATGGAAAGATGATAAAGTTCTTGTTTTTTATCCATCGGAAAAATGGGATGCAGGTCAGAAATATCAGATAATTTTTAAAAAAAGTATTTTTAGTAAAAATGTAAAAATAAAAAATTACAGGGCAGACTTTAAAACTTCTGATTTTAAATGCAAAATAGAAAAGTTCAGATTTTATACAAACCCTGAAAACAGAAAAATCCATAAAGGAGTTGCAACACTTTCATTTAATTATCCTGTAGATCCTGATTCTCTTAAAAAAAGACTTTTTTTAAAAATTGGTGAAAACAAGATAAATTATGAATTAAAATTTGGCAGGCATGGAAGAATTGTCCATATCCATTCAGATTTACTTAAAATCCATGAAAATAAAAATTTTTTAAATCTTGAACTTGAAAAAGGTATTGCCACAACATCAGGAGGCCAGAAGACAAAAGACGCACTAAAGGATACAATAACAATACCTTCCATGGAATCTTTTTTCAAGGTTTCAGAGATATATACAAGAATAATCAGGGATGAAAAAAATAATCCTGTACAATCAATTATTTTATCTTTTACAGACATGGTTGCCCTTGATCTTTTAAAAAAGAATGTAAAAATCTGGTGTCTTCCAAAAAAGAAAAACAAAAAAAGATGGAATTCTCCGGCTGAAGTTTCAGAGGCACTGCTTGACACAGCAGTAAAAGTTTTACCCAAATTTGCACAAACAGAAAAAAAGACATCTAATTCCTTTGGTATTATTCTTGATCTTCCTGAAAACACAGAGATTTATATATCTATAAATTCAGGAATAAAATCTGAATCCGGTTTTTATCTCACAAAAAAATTCAATGATATTCTAAGCATTCCTTTTTACCCTAAAGAACTTGAAATAGCCGGAAGCGGAGGAATACTTTCTTTATCAGGAACCAGAAAACTTTCCTTTAAATCCAGAGGGGTAAAATCTATTAAAGTAGAAATTTCAAGGCTGATTGAAAATCAGATTCAACATCTTGTCAGTCAGGGAACAGGCGATATAAATAAAATGTATTTTTCAGGATATTATTTTGATGAAGACAATATTTCTGAAAGATTCACAACCATTATCCCTTTGAATATGAAAAATAGAAAAGAAGCTGTTTATTCAAGCCTTGATTTGTCTGGTTTTCTGGATCAAAATGGTAAAAAACCGGGTTTTTTCTTTATTAAGGCCTCAGGCTGGGATCCCGTAAGAAAAGTAACCACCGGCCCTGTAACCCAAAAATCTGTTCTTGTTACAGACCTTTTGCTGCTTGTCAAAAAAAATGCAGATAATTCAAGGGATGTTTTTGTCAACTCAATCTTGAAGGGAAGTCCTGTTCATGGAGCTGAAATTTCAATTATAGGCAAAAACGGACGTGCAATTTTAAGTCAATACAGTAACAGAAGGGGGCACGTTCATTTTGGAAGTACAGAAAATTATTCTTATGGGTATGCTCCTGTAGCCTGTACTGCAAAACTGGGGAATGATATCTCATTTATTGAACTGGGTAAATATAATAGAAAAATAAACCTGTCAAATTTTGATACAGGAGGAGAAAGAAGCAGATATATGAACCCTGACAGGGTCGACGGTTTTCTTTTTTCAGACAGAGGCATATACAGGCCCGGAGAAAAATTCAATATAGGAGCTATTGTAAGGCATAAAGGATTCAAGGTACCTTCCGGCATTCCTGTTGAATATGCTGTTTATGATTCACGAGGAAATAAAAGGCTTAAAAAAAGAATCAAGGTTCCAGCTTCCGGTTTTTTTGATATTTCATACAAAACAGAACAAAATGACCCAACCGGTAAATGGAATATAGAGCTTTATATTGTTTCAAATGGATACTTAGGTGAAAATATTGGCTCAGAATCAATCAGAGTTGAAACTTTCCAGCCGGATAGACTTAAAATAAAAAGTTTGCTTTCAAAAAAAGCAAAAGGCTGGATTAAACCCAAAAATCTTAAAGCTTATATAACTCTTCTGAATCTGTTTGGAACCCCTGCACAAAACAGGAAAGTAACAGCAAAAGTAATGCTTCAGCCTTCTGGTTTTCATTTCAAAAAATTTAAAAATTATAAATTTACAGATCCTTTTTATTCTCCTGAAAGAAAAATGAAATCTGTAAATAAAAATCTTGGAAAAAAAATTACCGATCAAAAAGGAAAAACAAGCTTTGATACAGATCTTGATTCCTATGAAAGGGGAACTTACCTCTTGACCCTTGAAGTAAGGGGATATGAAAAAGGAGATGGAAGGAGTGTCACTGCTATAAATAAAGCTCTTGTTTCTCCTCTTGACTATATTGTCGGGTATCATTCGAATTCAAATTTATCATATCTGCAAAAAAAATCTGCTCATAAGATAAATTTTATAGCTGTAAACAACAGTCTTGAAAAAACAGCCAGAGATAATCTTGTTTTAAAAATTAAAAAAATAAAAAAAGTTGCAGCTCTTGTAAAAAAGAACGACGGAACTTATGTCTATGAACAGGTTGAAAAGGAAGAATTACAATCTGAAAAACCTTTTTCCATTACAAAAAAAGGAAACTCTTTAACCATAAATACAAAATCATCAGGAAACTATGCTGTAGAGCTTTATGATAAAAATGATCTTGTTTCAAGAGTGGAATATTTTGTAGCAGGTAAATCAAACGAATCAGGAGCTGTTAATAAAAATCCTGAGCTCTTATTAAAACTTAAAAACAAAGATATAAAGGCCGGTGAATACATGGAGCTTCAAATCAATGCTCCCTACAGTGGAACAGGTCTTATAACTGTTGAATCCAACAAGGTTTATGCATATAAATGGTTTAATATAAAACATTCAGAAACAACAGAGAAAATAAAAATACCTGAAAAGCTTGAAGGTAACGCATATATATGTGTTTCAATGTTAAGGGCTTATGATGATCCTTCAATTTTTAATTCTCCTTTTACTTATGCAGTCAAACCTTTTTATATAGACAAATCAAGCAGGGTTCTTTCTCCAAAAGTGTCTGTTTCTGAAAAAATAAAGCCCGGAGATGAACTTATTATAAAATATTCAACCCCTGAAAAAGCCAAACTTGCATTATTTGCAGCAGATCAAGGAATTTTGCAGGTTGCAGATTATAAAACCCCTGCACCTCTGAATCATTTTCTAAAGAAAAAAGCACTTGAGGTAAAAACTTTTCAAATGGCTGACCTTGTTCTTCCTGAATATGAAATTTTAAGAAAAACATTTGCTCCTGGTGGAGGTACTTTTGCTAAATCAGCTCTTCTGGCAGCAAATCTTAACCCTTTTCAAAGAACAATAAATACTCCGGCAGTAAAATGGTTTGGCATTCTTGATTCAGAGAAAAAAGCAAAAAAAATAACATGGACGGTTCCAGATACTTTTAATGGTAAAATAAAAGTTATAGCTGTAGCTGCAAACAGCAGGAAAATGGGTTCAAGTTCAAATGATGTGCTTGTAAGAGGTCCGTTTGTAATAACACCTTCAATGCCTGAGGCAGTTACATTTGGAGATAAATTCACAATATCATTAAATGTTTCAAATCTTGTTGAAAATTCAGGTAAAGCTCTTCCTGTATGGGTAAGTATTGTTCCCAAAGGGGATATAAGCATTTCAGGAGAGAAAAAACGTTTAATCAAAATAGACGAAAATTCAGAGGGTTCCGTATCTTTTGAAGCTCTGGCAGGTAAAAATCCTGGAAATGTAAGTTTTAAATTTCATGCAGAATCAGAAAATAAAAAATCTCAAACATCAGCATCATTGAGTATAAGACCAGCTTCGCCATACAAGATTACAATGGAATCCGGCATCTCAAAAAATGAATCAAAAGAGATAAGTATTAAAAGAAAAATTATAAAACCTCTTTCTTCACAGACTATAAAGGCATCAGCATCTCCTCTTATCCTTGCAGAATCTCTTTTATCCTGGCTTGATGATTTCCCATATATATGTACAGAGCAATTAGTCAGCAAAGCTTTTCCTGTAATAAGTTTTTCCCAAATAAGCGGCTTTAATCAAAATACTGGATACAAATACAAAAAAAACATTGAGCAGGCATTTAAGGCTCTTAGACAGCGGCAATCTTCAAATGGCGGATTTTCATTATGGCCGGCATCTGGAGAAGTTAATGATTTTGCATCTCTTTATTCAATACATTTTTTAATAGAGGCAAAAGAGGCTGGATATAATATCCCCGAAGATCTTCTTCAAAACAGTATCCCCTGGCTTGATGATATTTCTTCAAGAAAAAGCGATTCTGATTATTTAAGAAGAATAAGAAGTTATGGGGTTTATCTTATGACAAGACTTGGAATCAGAACATCAAATCAGCTTGCTGATATCGAGGATAAACTTGAACAGGGCAAGTATGAAAATGATATAATAAATGTTTTTCTTGGGGCATCCTACAAGCTTTTGAAAGATGATTATTCAGCTGATAAAAAAATAAAAAAATACACTTTTGGAAAAGGCGGTAAAGATAACGCCATGTGGTTTTCAGCAAATGTAACAGACCCGTTATATATATATATTCTTGGAAAACATTTCCCTCTGATGCTGCAAAAAATTTCAATGAAGCAAATAAAAGAGCTTCTTGAGCCAGTTTTCAAAGGAGAGTTCAATACCTTGTCATCTGCCATGACAATTCTTGCTCTAAGTTCATGGACAGATTCAAATCAAAATAAACCCGGAATGGATGAAAACTTTGTATTTGAATCCAAAAATTTGGCCGGCAATTTAAAAAAGCTTAAATTAACAGACTCCTTTTTCAAAGAGGCAAAAGTTTCAGTTGATGCGGAAAAGGTAAATATAACAGGTTCTTCTCCTTATTTTTATACCTTTATCCAAAAAGGATATGATAAAGATTCTGTTAAAGAGCCAGTTGCCAAAAAAATTGAGATTATAAGGGAATTTCAGAATATGAAAGGAGAAAAAATTACTACCCTTGTTCCCGGCGAAGATTTCAATGTTGTTTTAAAAATAAGATCTCTTACAGGCAAAACCGAAAACAATATAGCTGTTATTGATCTTTTTGCAGGGGGTTTTTACCCCGATCTTGGCAGCATAAGAAAAAATACAGCAGACTATATTGATGTAAGGGAAGACAGGGCTGTATTTTATTCATCATTTGAACCGGAAATAACAACCATAAAATATGCAGCACGAGCATCCTCAAGGGGAGAATTTACAATCCCTTCAGTTCAGGCAAAATCTTTGTATGATCCTGAACTTTCAGCCATTACTGAAGCAGGAAAAATCATAGTAAAATAAAATTTCATTAAGGGAAGGAATAAATATTTTATTCCTTCCTTTTTTGATAGTTTTTCAAGGATTAAGACCCGTTGAAATTCATAATCAAAGCTTTTCTAATTCTTCTGTTTTTATTTTTTATTTTATGGGTTTTCATACCTGATCCGGGTCTTTATCCCCATAAAACATGGTCAAAAGCCTATAAATCAAAATCTGGAGATCTATTAAGATTAACTCTTTCACAAGATGAAAAGTATAGACTTTTTGTTCCTTTTGAAAAAATTTCAAATCACCTCAAAAAAGCCACTCTTTTTTATGAAGACAAATATTTTTACAGCCATCCGGGGGTTAATTTTTTTTCTTTAATAAGGGGATTTACATCAACATTCATTTTAAAAAAAAGAATTATCGGCGGCTCAACTATTACAATGCAAACGGCAAGAATACGTTTTAAAATAGATTCTTCAAAAATAAAGGGTAAATTTATTCAAATACTTAGAGCTTTCCAGCTTGAAAGACACTATTCAAAAAATGAAATTTTTGAAGCATATTTAAACCTTGTTCCATATGGGGGAAATATTGAAGGTGCTGGAGCAGCAAGTGAAATATATTTTAAAAAACCAGCTTCTGATTTAAATATCCCAGAAGCACTTGCACTTTGTCTTATTCCCCAGAATCCATGCAGGAGGTCTCCACTTGGTGCAAAAGGAAAGAAAGAGCTTGAGAAAGCAAGAAAAAGGCTTATCAATGCATGGAATAATGAAAAAAAAAACAAAGGCATAAATTCCCTGCCTCTAAAATTTTCAGGTATAAGAGAGCTTCCATACAAAGCCCCTCATTTTATTGATTTTATTGAAAAACAAGATGATATTCCTCTTAAGGGTGTTATTAATACAACAATAGATACACAATTCCAGAAACTTATTGAATCAAGGCTTTCCAGATATATTGCAAAAAAAAGAAGCAAAGGGGTTTTAAATGGAGCAGTTCTTCTTTTAAATTATAAAACAATGGAGATAGAGGCCATGGTGGGCTCTGCCGATTATTTTAACAAAAGTATTCAGGGGCAGGTAAATGGATGCTGTGCAAAAAGATCTCCAGGTTCCACATTAAAACCATTTGTCTACGCTCTTGCAATTGATCAGGGAATTATTCATTCACACACTCTGCTCAAGGATTCACCAGCTTCTTTTTCAGGATTTACACCAGAAAATTATGATAAAAAATTTGAAGGGCCTATACTGGCAAAAGATGCCTTAATAAAAAGCAGAAATCTTCCTGCTATTTATCTTGCTTCAAAAATTTCCAATCCTGATCTTTATTCTTTTCTTAAAAAAGCAAAGGTCTCAAATCTGGCTCCAAAAGGATTTTACGGCTTATCACTTGTCTTGGGCGGAGGTGAAGTTTCCATGCTGGAGCTTGCAGGTCTTTACTCCATTTTTGGGAATTATGGGGAACTTAAAAGTATAAAATATTTAAAAAACAGGAAAACACACACAATAAAAAAAATCTTGTCAGAAGATTCATGTTTTATAATAAATTCCATTTTAGCTGAAAATCCAGAGCCAGAAAAAAAATCTCTTTTCACAGAAAAATCTCTTCCTGTTTCATGGAAAACAGGTACATCATATGGGTTCAGAGATGCATGGGCAGCAGGTCTTTTTGGAGACTATGTATTATGTGTGTGGACAGGTAATTTTAATGGAGAAGGAAATCCGTCTTTTATAGGCAGAAAATGTGCAGGCCCGCTTTTTTTTGATATTATAAATATAATAAAAAAACAAAAAAGCAGTCTTAAATCCCATATAGATGAAACAAAAGCATTCCATGTTAAAAAAGTTGATGTCTGTTCAAAATCAGGAAATCTTCCAGGTAAATTTACACCTCACACAATAAAGGCATGGTTTATTCCAGGAGTTTCTCCCATAAAAGTTTCAACTTTGCACAGAGAGGTTCTGATAGATAAAAAAACAGGTAAACGGGCATGTAAAAAAGAAAAAACAACAAGAAAAGAAATATATGAATTTTGGTCAACTGATATGAAAAAACTCTTTGAAAAAGGCGGCATCTACCTTAAAACTCCGCCTCCTTATAAAAGGGAATGCCTTGAAAATAATTTTACAGACAAAGGAATATCTCCTTTAATTTTTTCCCCCCATTCAGGAATAAAATACATTACCATGAAAAATGATTTCAAAAAAATACCTTTCAAAGCTTCTGCTGAACCAGGAATTGAAAAAATATACTGGTTTGTAAACTCAAATTACGAAGGATTTTCATCTCCTGACAAAGTTTTTATGTGGAAAGCCCGGCCGGGCAAATATATTATCACTGCATCAGACGATTTCGGCAGAACCGATAAGGTCTGCATAGAGATTGTTTATAAAGAAAAATAAACCATGATGCATTACAATATTTCTGAGTGCTTCAACAAGTATATCATATTCAGGATTTCTGTGAGATGAGCAAAGAATCAGGTTGCGGGTATGATAAATTAATCTGCAGCTATTCCCAGGATAAAAATGAATTTCACAACAATTTAATATGGTCTATTTTATAAATTCTTTTTCTTTCAAATACTCAATTACGATAAGGGAATGACTCCAGGCTAGAGTGCCCCCCATACTGATTGCTACAGAACACGTCTCGAATATTTCAGAGGTTGTTGCCCCTGATTTTAATGCATTTGCAGCCTGAGAAATTATACAATCCTTACACCCTGCCTGAATAGCAATTGCTAAAGCCATAAGCCGCTTGGTTTTCAGGCTTAAAGTTCCTTCTTTATAAACTGCATTTTTGACGTGTCCATAATATGCATTGGCTAAATCAGGCATAGCTTCTTTAGAGGACTCGAATAGCTGCCACATATTATCTTCGTATTTAAGCATTTCTGTTCACCTGATTTCTGTTATTGTCTTCATAAATCATATCACTTTTTTCAGGTTTTGAAAGTGCAGAGGTAATAGCCTGAAAAAATTTGTTGTTTGATTTTTTTGATGATGCCATTTATTTTAAAATTATTCCATCTTTTTTATTTATTAAAGATAAAGCTCAGGAAAGAATGAATTTTATGGATAAGTATTTAAAAATTAAAAAAGCTTTTGAAAAAAATCAAGATATTCAAAAAGCAATTCAGATGTCTGAATATATGAGAAATCTTTTTGCTTTTTATGGGTTACAGACACCTGAAAGGCGAGCTCTTTATAAAGATTTTTTGAAAAATGAAAAAAAGCATTCAAAAATAGATTGGGCTTTTTTGGATAAGTGTTATGAAGATGAACACAGAGAATTTCAATATTTGGTTATAGATTACCTTGCGGCTATGAAAAAAAACCTGAGTTATGAGGATGTCCCCGAAATTTTAAAATATATCAAGGCTAAACAATGGTGGGATACCATTGATGGTTTTCATAGAATTATAGGAGATATTGGTCTTAAAGACAGCAGAATAGACGATTTAATGCTTAAATGGTCTAAAGATAAAGATTTTTGGGTCAGAAGAATTGCTATAGACCACCAGCTTCTAAGGAAAGAAAAAATAAACAAGGAATTATTATCAAAAATTATTTTAAATAATTTGGACAGTGATGAATTTTTTATCAATAAAGCCATAGGATGGAGTCTAAGAGATTTTTCAAAAACAAATCCCCGGTGGGTGAGAGATTTTATAAAAAAACATAAAGATAAAATGGATAAATTAAGTGTGAAAGAGGCAAGTAAATATCTTTAAAATCAAGGAGAAAACATGGCAAGACCAAAAACAAAAAAAGATTTAACAGAGGCAGCCGAAACCAATTTTGAAAAACTATGGAAAACAATTGATTCTCTTTCTGAAAAAGAATTTACAACAGACTTCGATTTTTCAGATAATCCCAAACTAAAAGAAGCACATTGGGAAAGAGATAAAAATGTCAGGGATATATTGGTGCATTTATACGAGTGGCATCAATTATTGATTAATTGGGTAAAAAAAAATCAATCAGGCGAACAGGTTAAATTTTTGCCAGAGCCTTACACATTTAAAACCACAGCAGATATGAATGTTAAATTTTGGGAAAAACATCAGAAAACTTCCTATGAAGAATCTGTGAATATGCTGAAAAACAGCCATAAGGAAGCCATGAATATAATTGAAAAGTTCACAAATGAAGAATTGTTTACCAATAAGTATTTCTCCTGGACAGGAACAACCAGTGTAGGAAGTTATTGTGTTTCTTCCACTTCAAGTCATTACGACTGGGCTATAAAAAAAATAAACAAACATAAAAAAATGATTAAATAAAAAAAATTTTAAGGCGGCCTTTAAAAAAATGAATAATTTGTTGAAACATTTAAAAGGAGGCGATTTAAGATCTATTGCAGAAGCCAATAAAGCTGTTTCTTTAATAAAAACACAAAAAGATTTTGATGAATTATTTAACCTTTTGTTTTCAAAAGATAGATTGATAGTTATGAGGGCAGCCGATGCCATTGAAAAGATAACATTGAAAAACCCGGAGTACTTGGAAAAATATAATCAAGAGCTTATCAATTTAATAAATAATGCTGTTGATAAAGAATTAAAATGGCATTTGGCTTTGATTGCACCAAGACTTAATCTGACAATTGATGAATCAATAATTGTCTGGAGAAAACTAACCAATTGGGCAAAGGATAAAAATGAAAGCAAAATTGTCAGGGTAAATTCAATTCAGGCATTATTTGACCTGGCAAATAAAAATGAGGAACTGAAAAAAGATTTTGATTTAACAATACAGGAAATTGAAACAGAAAATATTCCATCAATAAAAGCAAGGCTGAAGAAAATTGGCTGTCAGAAACAAAAATAATTTAAAAATATAAGTTGATAAAATTTATGAAAATTTTTTATTTAATCTTGCTGAATATCATGAATCCATAAAAATTACAGTAAATGTAATTGATTATAGATAAGAAACTTCCTCTTTCAGCATACAGCAGGCAATCCTGTATTCAGGGATATTGTTTTCATCATATCTTATATTTCCCGGCTGAATTATTTTGTTTAAAACACAGCCCTCGGGTATATCCAGTTTAAAAAGTTCTTTTTCAGTAATTCCAGGACGTTCCTTCAGCCTGTTTCCATCAAATTCAAAGGCATGTATATCAAAATCTTCACATAATGGGCATCTGTAAACCCTATTGTTTGGAAAAAGAAAATAATTATCAGCAACAAGACCTGCACACTCAAAAACTTCATCATTCCTTAAAAAAACCTTTGGATATGTAACTATAATTTTATGGTCTTTTGCAATTTTTTCTGCAACAGCCGGAACAATATCCTGCCAGACTTCTTTTGTAAGCTGGAGAGAACCTCCCTGTTTTTCAGCAGAACCTCTTATTCCAATAACCTGAATAAAAAACCTTGAAATTCCAAGATCCCTTACAAGGTCATACATATTTTCAAGTTCATGGATATTTTTTGAACTGACAGTATAAATAAGACTTGTGGTAAAACCCTTTGATGAAGCTTCCCTGATTCCTTTGGTACAGGTTTTAAAAACCCCCTCGCCCCTTATTGGATCGTTTGTTTCAGGTGATGCTCCGTCAAGGCTGAAACTTACGAAATCCACTTCATCTGGAGTAATTTCATCTAAAATATTATTAAACAGATATCCATTTGTATCTATTGTAACAGAATTATATCCAAATCGGCCTGCCTCATGTACAGCAAAGGGTAATGCCTTGCTGAGGGTGGGTTCTCCTCCAAGAAAAATTACATTTGCTTCCTTGTTTTTATTTGAAAAATATTCAAGCCATCGCATTATTTCCGGCTCTGAAAGAATATTATGACCATGCTGGGAAGGATTTATATAACAATGCCTGCATTTCAGATTACATTTTGTCAGAATATGAAAAAATATATTTGTTGCATTTTTTTTAAAAGCTACGGTTCGTTTCATTCTCTATTACATCTGGCCTTATAATATTTTGCCTCTTTTTTTGCTATAACCAGCTCATCATTTGCAAGCCTTAACCTTGCAGAAAGATATTCAGCAAAAATCCGGTACAACAAAAGAAGAAAATCAAGTCTGTCTTCCCTGCTGTCCTGGGACATAAGTCTTTCCCCTGCACCTGTGTTAACAGCAAGACAAGTTGCTCCTCCGCTTGAAACAACAGAAGCAGACCTGTCTCTTTTATCTATAAGCCTCATTTCCCCGAAAATCTCTCCCATTTTACTGATTTTTGAGATTTCATAATTGTTTTTTACAATTTTTACTTCCCCTGAAAGAAGAAAATAAAGCCATGGGTCGGAATCTCCCTCTAAAATAATAGTTTCACCATCTTTATATTTCCTCAGTTTGCTCAAACGAAGCAGACTTGATAAATTATCCAGCTCAAAATTACTTAAAGCCGGAATTCTCATCAATTTTTGAATATTTTCAATATTATCTTTCAGGTAATTGGTTTCCTGCATAAAAAACCTCTTTAATTAAAATAAGAAAAAAAAGGCTTAAATCAAAACTCTAGCCCAAACACATTTTACTTACTTTTTTATCAAATTCAACCGGATATTTACCATCAAAACAAGCTTTACAAAATCCCTCATCAGGAGAAGAAATCCCGGTAGATTCCATAAGTCCTTCAAGGCTTAGATAATGTAAGGTATCAAGACCCAGATAAGTTTTCAATTCCTCAATACTTTTTTTAGCTGCAATAAGCTCGCCCTTGCTTGAAAAATCTATTCCGTAAACACAGGGATATTTATGTGGAGGGCAGCTTATTCTCATATGAACTTTCTTAACTCCAAGAGCCCTTAAAGCCTTAACTCTTGTTTTTGCTGTAGTACCTCTTATTATTGAATCCTCTATAATTATTATTTCTTTATTTTTAAGGACTTCCTTAACAGGATTAAGTTTTATTCTGACTCCAAATTCACGCATTTCCTGTGTTGGCTGGATAAAGGTTCTTCCCACATAATGATTTCTTATCATGCCCATTTCAAAAGGAATTTTGGATTCTTCAGCATAACCTATTGCTGCATATACTCCAGAATCAGGAAAAGGCATTACCAAATCCGCATCAACATGGGACTGCCTTGAAAGTTCCCTGCCGTGTGCCTTTCTCATCTGATATACATTCTTGCCAAAAAAAGTCGAATCCGGTCTTGCAAAATATATATATTCAAATATGCAAAAAGCTCTTTTTTCAGATTTTACAGTATTAAGACTTTTGATTCCGTCCTTGTTTATAATAACTATTTCACCGGGATCAAGCTCACGTACAAATTCCGCATGAACAAGATCAAGAGCACATGTTTCAGAAGATAAAACATAGCGGCCGTTTAATTTTCCAAGACAAAGGGGCCTGAACCCGTGGGGGTCTTTTATCCCGATTAATTCACCAGAACTTGTCATAGCTATAAAAGAATATGCACCCTCAAGCTTTTCAGTCATTTTCAACAATGCATTTTCAATATTATTTCCTTTGAGGTTTTTTATAAAAATATGAATTGCAATCTCACTGTCCATTGTTGTCTGAAAAATTGAACCTGAATCTTCCAGCTCTTTTTTTAAAATATGGGCATTTGTAAGGTTCCCATTGTGTGCAAGAGCAAAAGACATATCCTTATGCTGAACAAGAAAAGGCTGGGCATTTTCAATGAGTGAGCCCCCTGTTGTTGAATATCTTACATGCCCTATTGAAAGATTACCTTTCATGGCGTGAAGATCTTCTTTTTTAAAAATATCTGGAACAAGGCCCATTCCTTTTTTACAGGATATAACTCCGTCTGGTGATAAAGTGCAGATGCCGGCACTTTCCTGTCCTCTGTGCTGGAGGGCATAAAGCCCGAAATATGTAAGCTGGGAAGAATCTGGATTGTCTGATATACCAAAAATTCCGCATGCCTCCTTTGGTCTTTCATCAGTATAAAACATTTTATTCAATAATACTCCTGTATAGATTTTACATCGCTGTCATTGGATTTCAGCGCTTCTATGGCAAGGCAGTAAGCTCTTGCTCCTTCCATGGTTGTAGTATAAGGAATTCCAAAATTCAATGCTGCTCTTCTTATTTTATAACCATCCTTTTCAGTAAGAGAACTTCCGCTTGGCGTATTTATTATAAGAGAAATGGAATTATTCTTTATTTCATCAATAACATGGGGACGCCCCACAGATACTTTTCTCACCATTTTATTTTTTATGCCGATTTTTTCAAGAAAAGCAGAAGTCCCCCTTGTTGCCATGAGAGAAAAACCCATTGAAACAAGTTGTTTTGCAACTTCTCCGGCAGCCTCCTTGTCTTCATCTTTTACACTTAAAAAAACATTCCCCGATTCAGGAAGTTTCTGACCTGTTGCATAAATTGATTTTGCTATTGCATGACCAAGCTCATGGGAAATTCCCATAACTTCGCCGGTTGATTTCATTTCAGGGCCAAGAAGCAGATCAACTTCCGGGAATCTGCTGAATGGAAAAACAACTTCCTTAACTGCAAAATGAGCCGGCACAGAATAATCTTCAAGGCCAAGTTCATCAATGGTTTTTCCAAGCATTATCTTTACAGCCATCTTTGCAAGGGGTACACTTGTAACCTTGCTTACAAAAGGTATGGTTCTTGAAGCCCTGGGGTTTACTTCAATCACATAAAGTTCCTCGTCTTTTACAGCATACTGAACATTCATAAGCCCTGTTACTTCAAGTTCTGCTGCCATTGCCCTTGTGGCCTCACAAATACGGGAAATAATATTTTCCGAAAGGCTGTATGGAGGCAGTACACAGGCGCTGTCTCCTGAATGAATACCTGCTTCTTCTATATGCTGCATTATTCCGCCTATAATTGTTTTCTTTCCGTCTGACAAAGCGTCTACATCTATTTCAACAGCACCTTTTAAAAATTTATCTATTAGTACAGGATGTCCTCCTGAAACCTCAAATCCATATTTTGAAAATTCCTCAAGCTCTTTTTTATCAAAAACAATTTTCATTGCCCTTCCGCCAAGAACATATGAGGGACGCACCAAAACAGGATATCCAAGATTTTCTGCAATTTTTACAGCCTCGTTTTGGGAAAATGCAATACCGTTGTCAGGCTGTTTTAATCCGAGTTTCCTGAGCATTGCCTGAAATTCTTCCCTGTCTTCCGCCCTGTTAATACTTGAAGGAGATGTTCCTATTATATTAATGCCTGCTTTTTCAAGTTCCACTGCAAGATTTAATGGAGTCTGACCTCCAAACTGGACTATAACACCATCGGGTTTTTCAACTCCTGCAATATGTAAAACATCTTCTTTTGTAAGCGGTTCAAAATAAAGCTTATCAGATGTGTCATAATCTGTGCTTACTGTTTCAGGATTTGAATTTACCATTATTGATTCAATTCCTTCTTCTTTCAGTGCAAAAGAGGCATGCACACAGCAATAATCAAATTCTATGCCCTGACCTATTCTGTTTGGGCCTCCTCCAAGAATCATAATTTTTTTACAATTATTTATTCTTGACTCGTCAATCTGCTCATAGGTTGAATAAAAATAAGGAGTTGAAGCCTCAAATTCCCCGGCACAGGTATCAACAAGTTTAAATACAGGATAAATTTCATTTGATTTCCTGAAATTTTCTATAAATTCAAGGCTTTTACCAAGAATATTTGAAAGCTGAATGTCAGAAAATCCATTTTTCTTAGCCTCATACAAAAGCTCTTTTGTAATAGGCTCTTTATTATCCAAAAGCTTTTTTTCAAAATCCACAATCTGTTTTATCTGATTTAGAAACCATGGATCAATTGAAGTGGCATCATGAATATCTTCAATGCTCATTCCATTTTGAAAGGCATACCTTATATAAAAAAGCCTTTGTGAATTTGGAGTAACAAGCCTGTGCATTATTTCTTCATAACTGCTGACATCAATATCATTTCCATCACATCCAAGGCCAAACCTCCCTGTTTCAAGGGATCTTAAAGCCTTTTGGAGAGCTTCCCTGAAAGTTCTGCCTATGGACATGGTCTCTCCAACAGATTTCATTGTAGTTGTTAAAACATCTTCTGTTTCGGGAAACTTTTCAAATGTCCATCTGGGAATTTTTATAACAACATAATCTATGGTTGGTTCAAAAGCTGCAGTTGTTTCACCAGTTATATCATTTTTAAGCTCGTCCATTGTAAAACCAACTGCAAGTTTTGCAGCAATTTTTGCAATGGGATATCCAGTTGCCTTGGAGGCAAGGGCAGAACTCCTTGAAACCCTGGGATTCATCTCCACAACTATCATATCCCCATTTTCAGGATTAATTGCAAACTGTACGTTTGAGCCCCCCGTATCAACTCCTATCTCCCGAATTATGGCAATAGAAGCATCACGAAGCATCTGATATTCCTTGTCAGTAAGTGTCTGGGCAGGCGCAACAGTTATACTGTCTCCTGTATGAACACCCATTGCGTCTATATTTTCAATGGAACAGATAATTACCACATTATCCTTTTTATCCCTTACCACCTCAAGTTCATATTCTTTCCAGCCAAGTACAGATTCTTCAATCATAATCTGATTTATCATGCTGGCATCAAGACCTGATTTTGCAACTATTTCAAGTTCTTCAGGATTATAGGCAACCCCTCCGCCTGTTCCTCCCAAAGTATAACTCGGCCTTATAATTACAGGAAAACCAATCTCTTCCGCTGTTTTTACAGCCTCATCCATTGAATGTGCAAATCCGCTTTCTGGAACCCTGAGCCCTATTTTTTTCATTGCAGCCCTGAAATTTTCCCTGTCTTCCGCCTTTTCAATGGCTTCAACAGAAGCTCCAATCATTTCCACATTATATTTTTCAAAAACTCCATTTTTAGCGGCAGCTATTGCAGTATTAAGACCTGTCTGACCTCCAATGGTTGGAAGAATGGCATCCGGCCTTTCCCTTTCAATAATTTTTTCAACAATATCCGGTGTAACAGGCTCAATATAAGTTCTTGATGCCATTTCAGGATCAGTCATTATAGTTGCAGGGTTGCTGTTTAAAAGAACCACCTCATAACCTTCTTCTTTCAAGGCTTTACAAGCCTGGGTTCCAGAATAATCAAACTCGCATGCCTGCCCTATAACTATAGGCCCTGCTCCTATTATTAAAATTTTTTTTATGTCTTTTCTTGCCGGCATAAATTTAACCTTTTATTTTTTTTTAAAAGCTCTGACCATTTCCATAAAATCATTAAAAAGCCCTGATGAATCATGGGGGCCGGGAGAAGCTTCGGGATGATGCTGAACGCAGAAAACAGGATATTTTTTATGCCTGAATCCCTCCAGAGTACCATCATTTACATTAACATGGGTAATTTCAATGTCTTTATTTTCAAGACTTTTTATATCCACAGCAAACCCATGATTTTGTGAAGTTACCTCAACCCGTCCGGCTTCACATCTTACAGCCTGATTTGCTCCTCTATGACCAAATTTTAATTTATATGTACTGCCTCCAAGGGCAAGTCCAAGAAGCTGATTTCCAAGACAAATACCAAAAATTGGTTTAAAGCCTATAAGTTCCTTTATTGTATTTATGGCATAAGCAACAGGCTCGGGATCACCCGGGCCGTTTGAAAGAAAAATGCCGTCCGGCTCAAGTTTTTTAATAATCTCAGAATTTGTGGATGCAGGAACCACTAAAACCTCAAAACCTTCTGCCTCAAGAAGTCTCAATATATTGAACTTTACACCAAAATCAAAAACACAGACCTTTGGCTTTTTTTCATGCTGCCAGACTTTTTTCTCAAGAGAATCTATATATTTTTTGGAATTATCCGCCCAGAAATAAGGCTTTTTTGTGGTTACATTTTTTACAAGATCGCTTCCAGACATGGGAGAAACTGCCCTTGCTTTTTCAACAGCATTTAAAGGGTCAGATACATTAGTTGTTATAAAAGCACGCATAGAACCTTTTTGTCTTAAATGAAGGGTAAGTCCCCTTGTATCAAGGTCATGAATACCCATAATCTTTTCAGACAAAAGATAGTTTTTAAGACTTTTTTCAGATCTGAAATTACTTGGAAAATCCTGATATTCTTTTAATATAAAAGATGAAACCTGAATTTTGTCAGATTCAATGTCCAAAGAATTCACACCATAATTACCTATAAGAGGATAGGTCATTACAACCATCTGGCCATTATAGGACGGATCCGTCAATATTTCCTGATAGCCTGTCATACTTGTATTAAAAACAATTTCGCCAAAAGCCTCACCGGCACCTGTAAAACTTCTGCACCTGAAAATGGTCCCGTCTTCCAGAGCAAGAACTGCCTCCATAAAAAGCCCCCTTGGTATTTTATAAAAAATCGGTTAAATATAGCATAATAAAATTTGTTTACAACGAATTTCTATAAAGGCTTTAAAAGCATTGTAAATTCTGGCTTATTTATGTTTTATAATATTTTTTATACTTAGTATTCAGCTAAAAAACCGGACAAAAAGCCCTTTGTCTGAAAGAGTGCAGCAGCCCTTAAAATTTAAACCAGGCAATTAAATATTAAGGTAAAAAAACAAAAACGGTAAAAATCTAATTTTTTAAGGCATAAAAATTGAGCATATACCTTTTTTAATATCATTTAACTTTTTTATGGGAGAGCCTTTACTTCCTATGTTTTCATGATATATAATTTTTTATTATAAAAGTTTTTTACTGTTAAAATACTCCCAGAATATTTTTAAGAAAAGAATTAAAATGTTATTTTATTTTGCTATATTTTTAACTGTATTATCAAATGTTTTTTATCATATATTTCAAAAATCAATACCTGATAATACCCATCCCATAATTTCATTGATAACAACTTACATGACAGCGATTTTATTTTCAGTTGCTCTTTTTCCATTTTATCCCCATAAAACAGAATATTTAAATTCGATAAAAAACTTGAATTGGTCAAGTTTTGCACTGGGAGTTGCAATAGTTGGCCTGGAAATGGGTTTTCTCCTTGCATATCGTGCAGGCTGGAATATTAATACCGCTGCTGTGTTTTCAAATGTTGCTGTAGCAATTATACTGATTCCAATAGGGTTACTCTTTTTTAAAGAGAATTTATCCATTATTAACTTATGCGGGATATGTTTTTGTATTATTGGATTATTTTTAATTAAACAATAATAGAAGGAAATTACCAGGAACAATCTGCAAGGTGTTCTTTTCTGAATACTTGGAATGGTCAGGTAAGCAGTATCATTAACCAGGTTTTCAGTGTCTACTTTTTCTATACCACCCCATATTTTTGAAAAGGTTCCATGGCTCTACCATTACCTTGGGAAAAATGTTGGATTCCCGGGTAAGTTATACTCAGTGGTGCAGGGTTACAGCGAAATTCATTCTGGCAACACAGTCTGTATTGACGCAATTGTTCTTCAGTGATATGATCAGGCAGTATATTGTAAAACCATTGCAACCTTAAAATGGCACTGGTATAGAATTGAATAGTAATGGTGCGGGGTAATCTGCCGCGGAGCGGCTTACTTGAACAAGTTGTTCCACAGTGAGTCGCCAGAGAACTCTTGCTTTGTTGCCATCCGCATTTTGCTCGGCGCAAATTGCTTCACAACAGGCCTTTAAATTCATGAATATAAACAGGTTAAAGAAAGTTTATTTAGGTTAATCAAACATGGGTTACAGGTATGACCTTCTAATAAATCATTTCAGCAGAAGCTATACACCAATGCTGAATTCAGTTTAATTTTATAAAGGAGAGAATATGAAAAGGAAATTTTTTCTATTGATGTTGCTGCAATTGCTGTTCATCACTACTTTTACTGTCACATCATTTTGCGCGGAAAACATTCATTGGTCCAAGCAATTTCCCAAGCCCATGTCCAGCACGAAGATGTCTGGCACAACAGGAATGAGTGATGGGAATGGTGCTCCCAATATAAGACATGCTATGTGGTACCGAGGTAAGCTTTATATGTCGGGAAATTGGAGAGTAGGAATTAAACCCTTTAATATGACAAAAAGGGATGTAAACTACGTCTGGAATCTGTGGACCTGGAATAAAAATGAGGGCTACAGACCTATATCCTGGTACCATACAGCCAGAGGCGGTGACGGTCCTGAAGGCAAAATCAATACCTTTTGTTTTTTGCCAGATGGAAGACTTGTTGTTGCGGGTGAATTTGGTAAGCTAAATAACTATCATGGCCATTCCTACCACAGAATCAACAACCTGGCAGTACTGGATCCCAAAGAACCCACTGCCAACAGGTGGCAGCCCCTTGTCAAATCTGTTCAACACAATGCTCCCGGAGGAAGTATAAAAAGTATAGCCTATGATCCTAAGGGGAATGATCTCTGGATTGCCGGAAGTTTTTCTGGTTTCAGGATGGATCCAAACCAGCAGGATAAGGCATCTTATGCAGTTCAGAGATATAATCTTACCGATAAAAAATGGTACATTATCCCTCCGGGAGTAAGAAGGGGAACTATTATTCACAAAATTAAAGTGGATACTTCCACAAATCCAAGCACTATCTATATGGCAGGAAGATTTGCCAATACAGGAGGAAATGGAGTCTCTCCCAGAGATGGAGGCACAGACAGGTATTCTGAAGGATTTTGTGCATGGAGAGCAGATATTGGATTTATAACTTTTCCTGAAAATCATACAGATGGAAAAATTGGCAGAAAGGGCGTTTTGCAAAATGCCGCTGATTTCACCTACAGAGATAGTGTAAATATCCTTGATTTCCTTGTTGATGGTAAAGATATATGGATCGTAGGTGCTTTCAGGGAAGGAACCATGAATAATGGAAAGCCTCTTCGTGGTATTGCCAAATGGGATCATAAAAATCAAATCTGGATTGATCCTACAGGGAAAGGTGGTTTGGGAAGAGATGCTTATTCAATAGCTAAAACCGCAGATGGTAAAATATATGTCAGCGGAGCTTTTGGAGGAGAAAAAAGCGGAAAACATTATGATGGTTTCAAAAATGGGGATAAGGCCTACATGGTTACCTGCTATGATCCTGCAACCAACACATGGGAAGAACTCGGAGATGGCCTTGGTGGATACTCCATGCCAGAATGCAGGCTGACGGTCTCTGGCAATGACGTTATCTTTGTGGGAACCTTTAAGCAGGTTGGAAGAAATCCCAAAAAAGATGGTTTTGCAAGCTATTATATTGCCCGCTGGAATAACCATGTTGACTTTACCAGGGAAACACCGCCTCTTCCAGAGGAAGACAACCCATATACCATCACATTTCCTGCAAAAGATGCATCCATGGTCGCCAACGGCCTTGAGCATTGGTCAAGGAAATTTGTTGCACCACCCAGACAGTCAGGAGGTAAAAGTAAACAGGGGCCTGATACTGGAATGGACAGGGGAACAGGGACACCCTCTGTAAAATATATGAAATGGCATGATGGCATACTTTATTTTGCTGGTTCATGGGAAGTTACAATGAATGAAAGATGGTTTGTCTGGAGCTATGAGCCTGAAAAGGGATGGAACAGATTGGCCTATAAGCACAGAACTGAGAGTGCTGGTTTTGCCTCAATACCCGAAGGTTTAAAATGGCACAATGGCAAAATGTATGTGTATGGATCCAATGAAGAATGGAAAGGCATTGCCATCTATGATCCAAAGACAAAAGAGTGGTCTGCATTTAAGGGGACATACAGGGGGAAACCTGTTAAGGGTAATGCAGCAAAAGGAAACCCTGCTATTCATGATATCGCCTGGGATTCCAAAACAGGAGAAATCTATCTTGTAGGCGTTTGCGGAGAAGAGATACGCTATGCCCGGGGGGAGAGAAAAGACGGTAAAACAGTTCCTTCCCAAGTATTACGAGTAGATAAGAATATGGAATATCATCCAATGGGTCTTATGCTGCTTTCACAAAATCCGAATAAACCTGTTCTCAGCGTGAACTGCATCCTTATTGATGAAACAAAAACACCGGTAGATATATATGTTGGCGGCATGTTTGGTTTTTGGGGCATGTCTTCAAATCATGCAAATGCAGTTTATAATGTTGCCAAATGGGACTATGGTAAAAAAGACTGGCAACCCATTGGAAAAGGTAATTTCTGGCGTATTGGGATGCATGACCGGAAAACATTTCCTGAAGGATACCCTGGTCTTAAAGGCCAGCCCATTTATGGTTTCCCAACCTTTATGACAGAATTGTTTGGAAAGGTCAGATGCCTTGCTTTGGATAAAAAAGGTAATCTTTATGCTGGAGGTTCTATTGGTATTCTTGATGATAATCCAGATATTAATAAAAGAGATGAACACTATGGTCTTGTTAAGTATGACAAAGAACAGGATAAATGGGTTGGAGCTGTAAAATGCAGGGGAGTATCCCGAGATGTAGTTCAAATGACTTGGCTTGATGATACAAAAATGCTTATTACAGGTTCATTTCTTTACTCGGAAGACTTCAAGTTATTAAACAATGTCGCTATCTTTGATACCCAGAAAGGAACCCTTGAACCATTGGGTGGAGGCCTTTTAAAGGGTATGGATTCCCACGTCTATGCCTGTGAAGTGGTTCATGATATAAGAGATGATGGATACTGGTTTGGTGGTTTATTCAGCTATGCCGGCTCTGAACCTAAATATTTGTCCGATGCTCCTGTGGAAAGTTTTTCCATTGCCCACTATAACCCCAGTAAAAATCTTGATCCCAATCAAGGGTTGCAGGTAGAGCCTAATGAAGGGGTTAAGGGTGTTAAGGGAAGTTCCCAGTCAAGAAGAATAACCTTGAAAGCAAGCTGCCCTGATGGCGGAGAAATTATCTGGTACACCAAATCAACCACTGGAAAATTCCGCAAGGCTGGAACAGGCAATTCATACAACGCCTCGTTCAGGGTAAAGGAAGGAATGAAAAACTATACCTACTATGTTTCTGTGAAAAAAGCTGATGGTTCCCAGGGAGGGAAACTTCCTGTAATTATAGAGGTTAAAACACCTTAAACAAAATTGTAAATCTGGTCTCTGGATACTTTTTTTTATCAGGGGCCAGATTTTTACCAGATGAACTTCTGCTTTATGAAGAACAGAGAGGTGTATTATCTCCGGGAGTGTTTTCATTTTTATTCCATTAATATTAATTGATATTTTATGATGATGTATTATTATATGTATTTAATTTAGTCAGACCTAATAAATATAATTACAAAAAAAGGAGTCAACTCAATGGAAACTAAATTTGAATTTATCAAAACCTGGGTTAACGAGATGGGTTTTGAAATTCAATCTGAAGACAAAGAGGAAGAACTGATAGTAATTTCAGATGAGGATAGCGGTATTATTGACCTTATAATAGACTGTGAAGATCCTATTCTTGTTATGGAGCAGGTCATAATGGAAATACCTGAAAAAAATAAAGACAATCTCTATAAAAGACTTCTTCAGATGAACAGGGAGATCGTTCATGGTGCTTTTGCAATGGATGACGACGAGAGCTATATTATTTTCAGAGATACTCTACAGCTTGAAAATCTTGACAGAAACGAGATTGAAGGCTCATTAAGGGCTCTTGAACTGGCTCTGTCTGAATATGGTGAAGAATTGATAACTCTATCTAAAAATTAAAATAAGGAGTAAAAAATGTCCATTTTTAGCAGAATTTTTAAAATAGGACAGGCTGAAGCCCATTCAGCCATAGACAAACTTGAAGATCCTGTAAAAATGACTGAACAGGGAATAAGAGACCTTAAAAAAGATCTTCATGAAGCAATGTCAACCCTTGCACAGGTAAAGGCAATAGCAATCAGAACAAGAAAATCCTCTGATAATAAAAAAAATCTTGTTGCAGATTATGAAAGAAAGGCCATGCTCCTGCTTCAAAAAGCACAATCAGGTGAAATTCAGGTGGAAGAAGCAGAAAGACTTGCAACAGAAGTTCTGGCAAAAAAAGAAACACTTGTTTCAGAAGCTGCAAATCTTACCCAGGAAGCTTCTCAGCATGAAGCAAGAGCTGCTTCCCTTCAGGAGAATGTAAATAAAATCAAGTCTGCTATAACCAAATATGAAAATGAACTTATTACCCTGAAAGCCAGATCCAAAACTGCTGCTGCTACACAAAAAATTAATCAGCAAATGTCTAAAATGAATTCTTCAGGCACAATTTCAATGCTTGAAAAGATGAAATCCAGGGTTGAAGAACAGGAATCCCTTGCACAGGCATACGGAGAAGTTGCAAATGTTGAAAAAAATCTTGATGATGAAATAAATTCAGCACTATCAACATCTTCCACAACTGCTGCAAGCGACTCTTTGCTGGAACTCAAAAAGAAAATGGGAATAACCAGTTAAAATATAAGCCTCTCCGCCCGGGGAGGCTAATCTCAAAGGGAATAAAATATGTTTTTTAAAAAATTTTTTAAAAAAAAGAAGGAAAGCAGAATTTCAATAGGATTGACAGATCTTATGCCCGGGGATATGGTTGATTTTGATATGAAAACATGGGAAGTGACTGCAAGGCACAAATATGACTGGGAAGGTGATATAACATTGGAATGGCAGATCAAATCAAGTGATGACATGCTTTTTATTGCACTTGAAGATTCTGAATCAAGCGAATTTTCAATGAGCAGAAAAATCTCTAATTCTGAAATTGACAATTCTGTTTTTAAATATATATCGGAAAATGATGATGCACCTCAGACTATCAGATATAACAACGATGAATTTTCCCTTGATGAAATATCATCAGGATATTTTTATGAAAACAGTGAAGGTGAAGGTGCCCCCCTTATATCATATGATTACACTTCCTCTTCAGGTGAAAATTTTCTTTCCATAGAACAATGGGGAGAAAAAAGTTTTGAGGTTTTTATATCTAATGAGGTGTTTGAGTATCAGTTTACAAATTTTCTGCCGGGTTCAGAATGATTAAACTAATTAAATTTAAAGGTTAATTTATGGATAAAAAAATAGCGGTTATTGGTCTTGGTTATGTGGGGCTGCCTCTTGCAGTTGAATTTGGTAAAAAATTTGACACCCTTGGTTTTGATATAAATAAAAAAAGAGTGGAAGAATGCAAAACAGGAAAAGATTCCACCCTTGAAGTTACACAGCAGGAAATGAAAGAAGCTGTAAGACTTGAATACAGCAGTAATCCCAAAGATATAAATGAATATGATATTCTTATAGTTGCAGTTCCAACGCCTATTAATAAATCCAAACAACCTGATTTAACTCCACTGATAAAGGCTTCTGAAACAGTTGGCCAGAATATGAAAAAAGGTGCGGTTGTAGTTTTTGAATCAACTGTGTATCCGGGTGCAACAGAAGAAGTCTGTGTTCCGGTTCTGGAAAGGGAATCCTCAATGAAATGGAAAGAGGATTTCAATGTTGGATATTCTCCTGAAAGAATTAATCCCGGAGATATGGAAAGAAGACTTCCTCACATAAAAAAAGTTGTTTCAGGAGATACAAAAGAAACTGCAGAACTTCTTAATTCTGTTTATCTTTCAGTAATAAAGGCCGGGACTCATATGACTGAAACAATCAAGGAGGCAGAAGCAGCCAAAGTAATTGAAAATACCCAGAGAGATTTAAATATTGCTCTTATAAACGAACTTTCACTTATTTTTGATAAAATGGGAATAGATACCCTTAATGTACTTAAAGCATCTGAAACAAAATGGAATTTTCTTCCTTTCAGACCCGGTCTGGTTGGTGGTCACTGCATAGGAGTTGATCCTTATTATCTTACATTTAAAGCACAGACAATCGGTTATCACCCGGAAGTGATTCTTTCTGGAAGAAGAATTAATGATGGAATGGGTAAATATATAGCGGGAAAAACCATTAAAGAGATGATAAAGACCGGTAAAAACATAAAAAAATCTTCAATTGGAGTTCTTGGATTCACTTTTAAGGAAGACTGCCCGGATTTAAGAAATACAAGAGTTATAGATATAATTGAGGAACTTGAATCTTATGGTGCTGAAGTAAAAGTGTATGATCCTCTGGCAGACAAAGAAGAAGCTTTTGAAGAATATGGGGTAAAACTTTGTGAATTTAAGGATATAGAAAAAATGGATGCCATAATTCTTGCTGTTTCCCATAAAGAATTTAAGTCAATGTCTATATCTGATTTTAAGGAAAAAATGTCCGATAATGGCTCTTTGATAGATGTAAAATCCATAATAGACCCAAAAGAGGCAGAAGATTCAGGTATAAATTTCTGGAGACTTTAGGATAAATAAATGGCAGTTTTTTCTCTTTATATCTGCATTGGTGTTATTGCGGGTTTTCTTGCGGGACTTCTTGGAATTGGAGGAGGTCTTGTAATTGTTCCCGCATTAACAATGATTTTTTCACATATTTCCTTTCCCCCTGAGTATATTGTGCATACTGCACTTGGAACATCTCTTGCAAGTATTGTCTTTACATCTGTTTCAAGCATGAGAACTCACAACAGTCTTGGCGGTGTAGTCTGGAAGGTTGTATTTATAATTACTCCGGGAATAATAGCCGGAACAATGACAGGGGCATGGATTGCATCAAAACTTTCCACCAGTTTTTTAAAAGTCTTTTTTGGACTTTTTTTATTATATGCAGGAACACAAATGCTTTTTGGAATCAAACCCAAACCACAAAGAGAGCTCCCAGAATTTACAGGAATGACAGCAGCAGGAAGTATTATAGGAGTTTTTTCAAGCCTTGTTGGAATAGGGGGAGGCTCATTATCAGTTCCTTTTTTTGTATGGTGCAATACTCCAATTCATAAAGCTATAGGAACTTCTGCAGCAATAGGTTTTCCAATTGCAGTTGCAGGCTCCCTCGGCTATATTTTAAACGGGCTCGGCATAAGCTCCATGCCTGATTTTACTATCGGATTTATTCATTTAAAATCTTTATCTGGAATTGTTATGGCAAGTGTTTTAACAGCACCACTTGGAGCAAAGCTTGCACATAATCTCCCTGTTGATAAACTAAAAAAAATATTTGCATTCCTTTTATATATTCTTGGATTAAGGATGATCTTATCCATTTTTTAATATGTTTTGCATTAAAATTTATAAAAGTAAAAAGTTAAGATCTCCAAATATTTCTGTCCTGTCTCAAAATCCACAGCCTGTTTGTTTTTCAAAAAGGCATTTAATCCATATTGACATAAGACACCAAATCTATGTAAATATTATAAGCTTAAATAATTCTGTTTACTCATGAGGTAAAAATGAAAAAACATCTGGTTTTTATATCAATAATTGCCATTTTAACAGGTCTGCTTTTAATTTTTCCTTTTTCTTACAGATTCAGTGAACCTGTAAAAGAACTTCCCAAATTTATTACTTATAAAAAGGCATTGCTTGAAATATTGCCTTCAGAACTGAATAAGCATGCAAAAAATCATAAGTGTAAAGACTATATTATACCAGTTTCTGAAATTGAGGGAAATTATAAAATATATCAGTTTCTTGCAGATGATATAAATATTGCAGCCCAGACTTTTCATGGCTGGAAACTCCTTGTTGACAGAAATTTAAAGGAAAAAATGAAAAAAAGGGTTGAGGAAAGAATTCATAATTGGGGACCAATGGGTGTTGGAAGAGAAATTAAAGAAATTCTTGAAACCCAGAAAAAGATAGCCATGAAGACAAGATATTCCATTGTGGCAAAATGTGATGAGCTTAGGCCAAAAGAAATTGATAATATAAAACTTGTTGTCAGTATAAATAATGAAAAGACTCAGGAAAATGTTTTCAGCATTCCTGTTTTTTTTACTTCCCAGGAAAAAATTATATCCATGAAAAATGAAAGAAAAAATGCTTTAAAAAAACGTCAGCCCAAGTTCAGCAAAATATTCCCAATAATGAGTAAAAAAGCATTTTTTTGTACACATCAAAAAAAATAAAGCGTGTATTTTTAATAAGATAATAAA
>PDWI01000179.1_pt1 | contig 94996 bp, 77 predicted proteins | sample 1430891 | NCBI WGS metagenome assembly PDWI01 (sample SAMN01162508, study PRJNA174530) | Oral metagenome, whole genome shotgun sequencing project. | biome: Marine environment; feature: Marine mammal; material: Swab sample of the gingival sulcus; isolation source: swab sample of gingival sulcus... | reverse complement strand
ACCGCTCTTCAGGAAAGGCAAGGTGTACATCTCACCAAATTCCTGGACGATATAGCGTTGCAGACGAACACCTGTGTCCATGGTGGTACCGGCAAACAGGGCTGCCATGACGGTCAACATGGTCACTGAAAACTCCTTGCTCAGACCCACGCCCTGGTGCATCACTTCACCACCACCGTTGATAAAGGCACCAATACTGCCTTTGCCAAATGCACTGTAAACCGCTTCCCAGTCAGCCAGAGTGGCAAAGCCGGCTGTGGTGACCAGAATGGCGCTGAGCGCAAGCATGCCTTCACCGACCGCACCAAAGTAACCGACAAAGCGGGCGTCGGTTTCCTTATCGACCTGCTTGGATGTGGTTCCTGCGGAAACCAGGCCATGAAAGCCGGAAATGGCACCACAGGCGATGGTTACAAACAGCAGGGGGATCATGGATGGTGTGCCTTCAGGGAGGTTGTCGTTGACAGCAGGCGCGACAACGTCTGGCGAGAATAACAGGATGGAAACGTACAATACACCCAGGCCGATAAACAGCTGTATGCCGTTAATATAGTCACGAGGCTGCAGCAGCATCCAGACAGGTAGCAGGGAAGCAATTGCAGCATAGGTAAACAGGATGATTACCCACCAGCCAACGCTGTTTATGCCCATCATTTCTTTGGGCAGTTCAATCGGGAATTGAGGCCCCAGCCAGATCAACGCGTACAGGGCAATAACGCCAACCAGAGAGACCAGGGGAAGGGACAGCTTGAATCGGTAAATACACTGGCCAATAATAAAGGCCACAATCAAGGCGCCCCAGACAGGTATTACCGCAGAAGGTGTATTTACCATCATGCGCGCGATGACCGTACCAAAAGCGGTATTCACCATCAGCAGCAGCAGGAAGATGACGACCATCAGCAAGCCCTGTGCCCGTTTGCCAATGACTCGACCCACCACGGCACCCATGGACTGTCCCCGGTTACGAACACTCGCCCAGACGGCTGACATATCATGCACTCCCGCCATGAAAATAGTGCCGAATACCACCCATAGGAATGCAGGTAACCAACCCCATATAACAGCAATCGCGGGCCCTATAATCGGTGCGGCGCCGGCCACCGAGGTAAAGTGATGGCCCCACAAGACATATTTGTTTGTAGGAACATAATCCACACCATCTTCAAACTCATGAGCAGGTGTTTTGAAATTTTCATCCAGTTTGAGGATTCTGCTGGCAATAAAACGGGAGTAAACCAGATATCCCGCTGCCAGACAGCCCAGCCCGATCAGTAGTAAAGTGACACTATTCATCTTTGACTCCGAAGTAAGTTAGGGAAAAATAGCCAAATTCACATTCCGAACAGCCAAATCCGAAACTGTTCTCATGTCCGTAAAATAATAGGACGCGAAAATACCTTTTGCCAGAAATAATTACATTTTGTGACGGGCTGCAAACTTTTGAAATCGCAGGTTTACATTTATACGGCGGGTGGGACGAAAGCTGGTGAGCAAAATGGGCATGGAGCATGGCGGAATACAGTTGCACCCTGAAGACCTGTGCTATACCCTGTTTTACAGAGTCACCACCGATGCGGTGGAAATTATCCGCGTGCGGCACAGCCGTCAGCATCCGCAGCGACATTGAACGCAGTTCGACGGCTCAACAGTCGTAATTGCTCACTCGCCAGGTACAAATCTCTGCGGACAGACACCGGTCAATGGGGGTGGATGTCGAAAAACCAGGTATTTTGCTGTATTTTTGAGGCTGGAATAATCGGCTCTGTGACGGAGTCTGTGAATAATCAAATAGCCGGATGGTTCAGGATTTGCCTTCCGGCGACTACTCAGGAGTGTTTATGTCTGAATCCGGAAATGTCAGTCGTGCAACCTTTGACAAGGTGATGGTACCCAATTATGCGCCGGGAAAAATCATTCCCGTTCGTGGCAGTGGTTCACGATTTTGGGATCAGCAGGGCAGGGAATATCTCGATTTTGCAGGTGGTGTTGCGGTGAACTCTCTTGGTCATGCTCATCCGGATCTGGTCAGTGTGCTGACAGAGCAGGCAAAAAAGATATGGCATGTCAGTAATTATTTAACCAACGAACCCGCTTTGCGTCTGGCAGAAAAACTGACCCGTGCGACCTTCGCTGATCGTGTTTTTTTTGCAAATTCGGGAGCAGAGGCGAATGAAGCGGCGCTCAAGCTGGCGCGTCGTTATGCCTGGGATAACTCGGATCCGGAGGAGAGGAAAAACGAATCGGAAGGTAAAAATGAAATTCTTGCCTTTTATAACAGTTTTCATGGCCGCACCCTGTTTACCGTGTCGGTCGGAGGTCAGGAGAAGTACACCGAGGGGTTTCGCCCTGCTCCGGCCGGGATCAGGCATGTTCCCTTTAATGATCTGGAGGCCGTCAGGGAAGTGATTTCATCGCGTACCTGTGCCGTCATTATGGAACCTGTGTTGGGGGAAGGTGGTGTGATCCCTGCCGACAGAGCCTTTGTGCAAGGCGTAAGGGGGCTGTGTGATCAACATCATGCCCTGTTGATTTTTGATGAAGTCCAAACGGGTGCCGGGCGTACCGGTGAGCTTTATGCCTATATGCACTATGGTGTTGTTCCCGATATTCTTACCACGGCCAAATCAATGGGAGGAGGCTTTCCGGTTGGTGCGATGTTGACCAGGGAATCAGTCGCTCACAGCCTGTCCGTGGGTACTCATGGCAGCACTTACGGTGGAAACCCGCTGGCTTGCGCCGTGGCAGAAAAAATTCTGGACATGGTCAATACACCACAGATGCTGAAGGGTGTTCGTGTGAAAGGGGAAATGATCAGGGAAGGATTGGAGAGAATCAATCAGGAATATGGCGTATTCAGGGCGATTCGGGGGTTTGGCCTGCTTGTTGGTGCCGAGTTGCAGGAAAGATATGCAGGGCGAGCACCAGACTTTTTTGAGGCATCACTTGACCGACAATTAATGATACTGGTTGCGGGGCCGGACGTGTTGCGCTTTGCCCCCGCCCTTAATATAACCGAAGAAGAGATCGCTTCGGGCTTGTCCCGGTTAACCCGGGCAATCGAAGCGGTTATTGGGAAATAAGAAGCGGTTACTGCAAAATAAATAGAGCAAGCCTGAAATTCCACTGCGGATTTCAGGTTGAAAGAACGGCTTCTGAAGGTTTGGGGACGAGTTGCCGATACGTCACTTGTAAAGAGGAACTTTCGTTGCCAGTCTGGCAGTGCCCGATAGACCGGGAAGTGGGACTCCCGAAAGCTGATCAGTGCATATTGCGCGTTTCCCGTAGCGTAACAGGTTAACTGTTTTGCGGGCGGAGATGAGCAAGCAACCTGTGTTCCAGCTTTTTGAAGCCATAGACCAGTGAGAAGGTCAGGCACAGGTAAATGGCAGCGACGAACAAAAATGCATCAAATGGAGCGTAAAATCGGGCATAGATATCCCGGGCAGCCCCCGTCAGATCGACAATGGTCACTACACTGGCGATCGAGCTGGCATGTAGCATAAATATCACTTCATTGCTGTATGCCGGTAAAGCTCTTCTGAAAGAGTTGGGGAGAACGATGCGCCTCATTGTCAGCCAATAGGACATCCCGTAGGCTTTCGCTCCTTCTATTTCGCCTCTGGGAGTTTGTTCTATGGTACCTCTGAGTATTTCGGTGGTGTAGGCGGCGGTGTTCAATATAAAGGCAATTAATGCCGGATAGAATGGTTCTCTGAGGATTTCCCAGATGAATGTCCCTTTTATTTCATCGATGAAAGAGACACCGTAATAGATAATATACAGCTGCACAAGAAGCGGCGTGGATCGAAATATATAGGTGTATATCCAGATCGGGGTAGAAACGAACCGGTTTTTAGAGGTGCGAAATATGGCCAGTGGAACGGCAATGACAAGGCCAATGACCAGCGACAGCCAGACCAGTTGAATGGTGGTTACCAGCCCGTGCCAGTAGTGGTCGAGTGTTGTCACGGTAAAGATTTCGTTCTGGTTCAGCCAGGTTTCGAGCCATTCCATCATAGTCAACCCTTTTCTACACCAACACTGTATTTTCTGTTTAGCAAGGAAAAGCCTGACTCCGAGACAGCACTCATCAGCAAATATCCGACAGCAACCGGCAATAAAAAGGTGAATGGCTGGTGTGTCGCCTTGGCGGCTTCAGAGGCCAGTCTCACCATATCCTGAAGCCCCAGTATTGATACGAGTGCCGTCGTTTTTAGCAGTACCTGCCAGTTGTTGGCGATTCCCGGAAGGGCATGGCGCATCATTTGGGGGAACAGGATTCGATGAAATCGTTGCCAGGAAGTCATACCATAAGCGACACCCGCTTCAATCTGTCCCTTTTCCACCGCCAGAAAAGCCCCCCGAAAGGTCTCTCCCATATAGGCGCCAAAAATAAAGCCGATAGTGGTGACACCGGCGATAAACTCATTCACATTGATAAAAAAATCATCTTCATACCAGTCTTTCAGCCAGTCGAAGAAAAACTGAAAATGCGGGCTGAACTGTTCTGCATTACCGGCTTCAGAACCGCTGAACAGGTGGGCAAAATAGCTTTCATATCGGTCGTAAAATGCGTCGGTTGCAGAGTTGATCAGCATTTGCCCTCCGTAAAAGAAGAGCAACATTAATACCAAATCCGGTACGCCGCGAATGAGTGTTGTGTAAGCCGAACCGACCCCCCTCAGAAGAGGGTTGTGGGACAGTTTGGCAGAGGCCGTCAGCAGGCCAAGAAAAACAGCAATGGCAAGAGACAGAACGGCCAGTTCAATGGTCAGGATTGCACCTTCAAATATCGAGGGGCCGTAGCCTTGTAAATCTATCATTGTGTCGCTCTTGCGGCCTGACGGGTCTGGTAATTAATGGTCACCCCCCCCGGGGTTACAAGAGGGTATGATCGACCTCAATCGACAAACATCCGGTTTGCCGTGGAGTGCTTGTGACCGAGGTCATTTGACATCGCTGTCATATCTTGATGCTGTATTTAAAGTATTTTTTCTGAATGGCATCGTAGGTGCCGTCATTTTTCAGCTTTTCAAGGGCAGCATTGAATTTCTCCGCGAGTTTCTTGTCTCGTTTTCGGAATGCAACGCCAATTCCGGTGCCGACCTGAACATTCTCACCGACAATTTTGTAGTCGGAATTGGTCAACACGGTTTTTTCACCTACCGGAAAGTCAAGAAAAACCAGATCAAGGCGTCCACCGGTCAAATCCAGCACCATATCATCAGCAGTGGTGTAGCGTTTTATCTTGACTACATCACCAAAATTGTCAGTGACATGGTCGTCTTGCAGTGTGCCACGTTGAACGCCGACCAGTTTGCCTTTCAATGCGGATTTGCTGGTTACATCGAGATCGCCCAGAGCCTTGTTGCCAAACCAGGTGGAGGGGGTGTTGTAGTAGCCATCAGAGAACAACACTTTTTTCGCTCGTTCTTCCGTGATTGACATGGAGGACATGATGGCATCGTATTTTCGAGCCAGCAGTCCGGGAATAATGCCATCCCAGGCCTGTATGACCCATTCACATTTTGCCTTGATTTCCTTGCACACAGCATTGCCCAGGTCAACTTCAAAACCTGTTAATGTGCCATCAGGGCTTTTGTACTCGAAAGGCTCATAAGGGACATCAACTGCAATTCTTACCTTGCTCCAGTCCCTGGCTTGCAGGCCGGTGGCCAGAAGGGTCAGAACGCATCCGAATACAAGAAGGGTTTTTCTCATTTTTTATTTTCTCCGTTTTTTGTTTGGCTGTACGCCGTCAATTGCCTTTCAATCACACAGGGTGTGGCGATTGTCAGGCGTCAATACTTTGGTGCTAAAAACTGTTTCATGCGCTCGGATTCAGGGTTATTGAACACACGATGGGGGTCACCCTGCTCTTCAATTACCCCCTGATGTAAAAACACGACCTTGTTAGATACGTCTCTGGCAAAACTCATTTCATGCGTGACAACAATCATGGTTCTGCCTTCGTCTGCCAGTTCGCGCATGACTTTCAATACCTCACCAACCAGTTCGGGGTCAAGGGCCGAGGTGGGCTCATCAAACAGCATGACTTCCGGCTCCATTGCCAGCGCCCGGGCGATGGCAGCCCGTTGTTGCTGGCCTCCCGACATTTGTGACGGGTAATAATTCTTGCGGTTTTCAATTCCCACCTTGGCGAGTAAATGAAGTGCCTTTTCTTCTGCTTCTTTCCTGTTCACCCCCAGAACATGGATGGGAGCCTCGACAATGTTTTCCAGTATGGTCATGTGTGACCACAGGTTGAAACTCTGGAATACCATAGAGAGCTTCGAGCGCATTTCTTCTACCTGCCTTGTGTCAGCAGGTTGCAATTCTCCACGCCGGTTCCTTTTGAACTTTATCGGGTCGCCATGAATAACTATCTCTCCCGATGTGGGTATTTCCAACATATTAATGCAGCGCAGAAATGTGCTCTTTCCTGAGCCGGATGAACCGATCATCGAAATGACATCGCCTTTGTGCGCTTCCAATGATACGCCTTTCAGCACTTTGGTCTGGCCAAACTGTTTGTGCAAGTCGTTGACGACCAGGGGCGAAATTTCCGCCATTCGATTCTCCCTTAGCAGTGATCGATGTTTCTTGTTCTACGCTTGAGCGGGGTGAAGATGGCGTAGTATAAACTTTTCGTGTCAATCACGCTATCAGTCCGACCGGCCACAAATAGTGCCTTCAAGCAATCGTAAAGTCAAAAAACCTGATCGGGCCGGGTCAGTATTAATCCGTATTTTGGCCATGAATGCAACTAGCCTGATTGAACAGGCTGGTTGCTTTTCTGGTTTGCCGCGAAAACTGAATTGACAGACGTGATAAGACCTGAATATTAAGTGCTCTATTTATCTGGCCCTGCTTTATGTGGGTTTTTTCTATCGTTTTGTTGCTGCCTTACTCGATAAATTACCGGTCAGATATGGGCAGCGCGACGGTTCCTTACTGGATTTTATTTTGAACTGTATGTATTATGCGCCAGTGTCAGGGTGCGGGAATGAAGTCATGCACTTCAATTACGCACTTCAATCATGCACGTAAAGTTACGTTTTCACCGATAAGGAAAACCGTCTATGGAACATCAGGTAGACAAGTACAGTATCGAAAATACGGATTATTCAGTGGGTCAGGACAATGTTCAAAGATGGGGATTTGATGTTCACAACCCCGTTTTCAGTATCAGTGCCGGGCTGGTATTGATATTCCTGGTCGCAACCCTGGTCAGCGATGCTTCGGCAGCGAAAGAAGCGCTGGACGGGCTCAAGTGGAAGATTATTGGCACCTTTGACCTTTTGTTTATCTGGTCAGGGAATATTTTCCTGTTATTTTGCCTGGCCCTGATTGTCAGCCCTTTTGGCAAGATAAGATTGGGCGGAGAGGGAGCGAAAGCAGAGCACTCGACCCTGTCCTGGCTGGCCATGCTGTTTGCAGCCGGTATGGGTATAGGCCTGATGTTCTGGAGTGTGGCCGAGCCGGTCGCCTACCTGACCGGGTGGTATAAAACACCATTGAATGTTCCCGCTAACACCGAAGCTGCGGCCGAGCTTGCTCTGGGAGCCACCATGTTTCATTGGGGTCTGCATCCCTGGGCCATTTATGGTGTGGTTGCGCTTTCGCTGGCCTTTTTTGCCTATAACAAGGGGCTGCCATTGTCGATCCGATCCATTTTTTACCCCATTCTGGGGGACAGGGCCTGGGGATGGGCAGGGCATATTGTCGATACCCTGGCTGTGCTCGCTACCCTGTTCGGACTCGCAACATCATTGGGCCTGGGTGCCCAGCAAGCCGCCAGTGGTATCAATCATGTGTTCAATACCGATGGTGGCATCGGCATGCAGATTCTGATCATTGTTTTCGTCACCTTTCTGGCGACTGTTTCGGTAGTCAGGGGTATCGAAGGCGGTGTCAAGCTGTTAAGTAACATTAATATGGTAATTGCACTCGCCCTGCTGGTATTTGTCGCACTGGTCGCTTTCGCGGTCACAATGGGAACAATCCCGACTACGTTACTGTCGTATGTGGAAAACATTGTTCCATTGAGTAATCCTCATGGTCGGGAAGACGAAGCCTGGTTGCAGGGCTGGACTGTGTTTTACTGGGCCTGGTGGATTTCCTGGTCACCATTTGTGGGCATGTTTATCGCCAGGGTATCAAAAGGTCGTACAGTCAGGGAGTTTCTTGTTGCAGTGCTGTTGGTTCCCACGCTGGTCACTGTTGTCTGGATGTCAGTGTTTGGCGGCCTGGCTATTGATCAGGTTATCAATAAGGTGGGTGCACTCGGGGCGAATGGCCTGAAAGAAGTGCCACTTGCCATGTTCCAGATGTTCGAGGCCCTGCCTTTTGGTACGATTTTATCTGTTGTGGCCATCGTTCTGGTACTGGTGTTTTTTATTACTTCATCAGACTCCGGTTCTCTGGTTATTGACAGTATTACGGCTGGTGGCAAGATTGACGCGCCTGTTCCCCAGAGGATTTTCTGGGCGACGATGGAAGGGGCCATTGCTGCTGCCTTGTTGTGGATAGGTGGAACGGAAGCGATTCAGGCCTTGCAGGCCGGAGCGATATCGACCGGGCTGCCTTTCACTCTTATACTGTTATTGATGTGCGTCAGCCTGATTATGGGCTTTCGAACCGAGAAGTATAACAAGGCCGGCTAATCAGGGTGTCTTTCTGTATTTGTGTCTTTCTGTATTAATGTGCAGAACCCGGGGTCGGGAGCAAGTGGTATCGATCCCGGCCATCATGGCCAGGTATCACAGCCAGATATCCCCCACACACAGGTCTTCGCTGCCATAACAGGCCATTTGTGCCTGTAACAGTTCTGCTGTGGCAAGTGCATCGCCCAGCGCATGATGAGGGCGGTAGACAGGCAGGTTGTATCGTATCCGTGCAGGCCCGAGCCTTGCCGGCCGGGCCTTTCTTCCTCTTAACCTGTTCCACCATCCCTTTGAACGGGCGCGTTGAATGACTGATTCAATATGGAAGGTATCAATTACAGGGAACAGGAACTCTTCACCTGTTAACCCCTGAATGGCATTGCCGAGAAATTGCCTCTCTATGGGGTAGTAATGAACCACGACTATTTTTCCGGCCATTTTCTCCAACAGTGCTTTCAGAATGGGGCCGTGAAATGGGGCAGCTTCGACCTGAGAGTGGGTAATACCATGAATCACAACCGACTCTTCCGACAGTGTATCGCCTTCGGTTTTTACCAGCCAGTGAGATGACTTGCTGCACCGGATGCGTTTTAAATCAAATTGCACAACGCCTATGCTGACAATCTTGTCCTGATCCGGGTCAAGACCTGTGGTTTCAAAATCCATTGCGATTAGGGGGGCCTCTGAAAGCCGGGTTTCCGGGCTGACCACTCCCTGAGTAAAAAAAGAACGCAGAACCCCGGATCGGGTTTCATTGGCCCGACGTGCATAGTAGTCGGCCCAGTCAGTCTGGCTTGCGTGTTTCTGCCAATCCTGCTTTTCGATAGTTGGCAACATTTTGTTGTTTGCGCCTTCTGGTATCCCCTCTCTCATGGTGCACTCGAGTGGTATCTGTATTTGAGAAAGTTCTGGGCCTGGCTTAGCACTTGAAACGCATCCTTCAAATGGCGTCTCTCGAAAGAAGACAAATGCTCCGGTTCGATGTTATTGTCGGGGGTGATGCCATCTTCGATATCCTTTGCCTGATGACGAATCCTGACCATGGATATCAGCTCCATCGCATCCCGGATATCCGGCCCTTTTCCGTCTGGCAGAATCCGGTTTTCGATCACATCGTCCAGGCGCTCAAATGAATTTCTGGAGCGGGAACCGGATGCCAGTGCATGCACCCGAATCAGGTCTGCCAAAGGAGCGGTTCCCCGCCGCTTCAGATTGACCGAATTATTGTGTTTGCCATCTTTTTCCATTACAAAGGTTTTAAAGAAACCCAGAGGCGGTGTTCGCTTCAGGGCGTTTCTGGCCAGGCAGGCCAGAAACCGCTTGTTGTTTTTGGCTTTTTGCACCACAAAGGAGTTCAGCTCCTCGGCCCAGCGAGTTTTTCCTGCCACGCCGTGCAGATCGAAGAAAATTGAACAATTGAGCAGCGCCTGGGGATCCGGGTTTTCGATCCAGTCCGAGAAGGTTTGTCGCCACTGTGAACGGGTCAACCTCCATTTTGGGTTGGTCGCCATGACCAGACCTTGACAATAGGGGTAACCACAGAGGTTCAGGCCGTCACATACAAACCCGGACAGCTCACGAAAGTAGTCTCCGTGTATCTCTTCCCGGTAGCGCTCATCGAGAATCAGTGCGTTGTCCTGGTCGGTGATGATAAGTTGCTCATCCCTTGCCATTGAACCCAGAGCCAGAAAGCAATAGGGAACAGGGGCAGGCCCAAGTTGCTGCTCGGCCAGTTCCAGAAGCCTTTGTTTGAAACTGCAGCCAATAACCGACATGGCACTGCCGATCATGTGAGAGTTGGCATCTTCATGCACCAGGCGAACAAAACAGGTCTTTACCTGACCGGACAATTCCGCCAGTTCTTCCACCGTGGTTTGCTGGAAAATGCTGTTGACCAGCAAAAGGCTGTTTTGTGACTCGAACTGCAATAAATCAGTCATTTCCACCATGGCGATGGCTCGCCCTTTGGCAACAACGGGAATGTGGTGGGACTGATGTCTCAGCATCATCAAGACCGCATCATAAATGTAGGCCTTGTGATCCAGTGATACAACCGAATCCGACAGTATTTGGTCAATGGGCAAGTCCGGGCTCAGGCCGGTTGCCAGGGCTTTTGTGCATAAGTCTGCCTGGGTGACAATGCGGAATTCTTCCTCGTCATCACCCTGATTTACCAACAAGGCAGATACCTGGTGCTCTGCCATTTCTGCTGCTGCTTCAGAAATGCTGATAGTGCCCGAAACCACCAGCGGGGGGCGCAAGTGGAGTTTGTCCAGGCGAACCGAAGTCATTTTGCTTGATTCTTCTGCCGAAGAAACTGCCTGGCGCAATCGGCTGACATCCTCAACTTCCATGAAGTCGGAAAAAAAATCATATTCCCGCATCAGTGATTTGAAGCGCTTCTCGGGAACACAATAAAGCAGGGTATCTTCCAGAGTATGCACGGGGAATTTGACCAGATTGTTCATCAGCAGCCCGATTTGACCAAAAATCTCGCCTTTCTCCAGCCGGTTGTACAACTCGCCCGTTCTGCGAAAAACCTCAACTGAACCGCTGCGAACGATGAAAAGGTCGTGAATCTCCTGGCCGTATTCAATGACTCTTGTACCCGCCTTGAAATAGGTGATTTCTATATCCTGCACCACGGCTTCAAGCTCGGCGTCGGGTAACTCCCTGAATGGAGCAACATCAGAAAGAAAGGTTCGAATGTCCAGTAATTCAGTTTGCATTGGTTGCCCATGCTCCGGTCGGTTTGGTTTGTCCCGGGTTCACCGGTTTCAAAAAACAGCATGCCCCGTTGAGTTATCTTCCGGGACGATTTCGTGGTTTAGTTGGAATCGAGGTTTTTATGGTGGTAGCTTAAATGATCTCCGATAAAACTGCTGATAAAAAAGTAGCTGTGATCATAGCCCTGTCTCCGGTTAATTGTGACCGGTATCTTTTTGTCCTTGCATAGTGATTCCAGTTTTTCCGGATTGAGCTGTTCTTTGAGAAACTGGTCCTGCATGCCTTGATCAACGAGTATGGATGCGACAGTGTTGCCCGCTTTAATCAGTGAACAGGTATCGTATTGACGCCAGCTTTGTCTATCTGAACCCAGGTAGCCGGTCAGTGCCTTTTGTCCCCAGGGGCAATCAGAGGGCGAGCAGACAGGTGCAAAAGCAGAGACCGAGCGGAATTTTTCCGGGTGTTTCAACGCCAGTGTCAAAGCGCCATGCCCTCCCATAGAGTGACCGAAAATGCCCATGCGCTGTGGATCAACGGGAAACCCGGACAGAATCAGGTCATAAAGCTCAACCGAAATATAACTATACATACGATAGTTTTCAGCCCAGGGGGATTCGGTCGCATCCAGGTAAAAACCTGCACCGGATCCGAAATCATAGCTGTCATCCTCTCCTTTTATATTGACACCGCGGGGGCTGGTGTCCGGTGCCACGATAATCATACCCAGTTCATTGGCCCGAGCCTCGACATGCGCTTTTTCCACGAAATTCCGGTCAGTACAGGTTAATCCCGAAAGCCAGAAAAGTGCCGGGAGAGGGTTATGCGACGATTCGGCAATTTCCGGAAGGTAAATCGAAAATGTCATATCACATTGGCACGCCGAAGAGGTGTGACAAAATTGCTTCCAATATCCTCCATGGCAACGGTTTTGCTGTAATAACGATATGCTCATTGAGTTCTCCGCCCTGGTTTGAGTTTGCCTTGATTCCGGTAATACCGTCTTTATCCCTGATTCGGGAATACGGGCTTGCTATCGGCCTGCACCCTGCAAACCCGAAGGTTTACACAAGTGCGACGATAATTGCAATCATACTGTAGCCAAAGCCGATGGTTGAGGGTAAAAAACCGGCGTAAACCGCTATTTTTCCGATAAAGCTGTCACTGTGGCCGGCATCAGGCTTGACAGCTTTAACCAGAAACCCCAAAGGGTTATATATTGTGCCCGCACAGAGCAGCACGATGATGCTTTTGGGCAAGTCAATCGACAGGTGAATCAGGGCAAAGTAGGTAAAACCCGTCAGGGCAGCCATGATAGTGTAATCGACGTGGGAACGAATCAGGTTATGAGGGGCGGGAAAACATTTTTTCAGTATCGCAACCTTCCCATACACAATGAAAGTGGCGATCCAGGCTTCGACAAGAGAGATAATCAGGGCAATAGCTGCTGTTACCAATAACCAGGAAAGATTGATTTCCGAAAGGCTGACTTCCGAAAGGTTGATTGCAGCGGGTACGTTGTTTGCCATGTTGGTGGATGTTTTGATCGAACAACCGGTAAAGGCGAGGTTGACTGGCATTTACCGGTTGCAAGGTGATGGTTATATGACGGTTTGTTTCTTTGTTTCTTTGTTTCTTTGTTATTTGGGCTATTTGGGTGATTTGTTGCCTGGCGTGTTACCTACTTGTTTTCACCAAAGCGCTTTTCTATCTGGTGCATGATTTTCCTCTTGAGTCTCAATCGTGCGCGAACGGCAACAAACTGCAGCTTCTCGTTGATTGTCGGATCGGTAATCAGTTCGGGCAGCAGTGTTTTGATGGTATCTGTTGCGTCTTTCATATTGCCGAAGAGTATGGTGGGTGTTCTCAGCAAGGCATCGAAAGTGGTCTTTTGATGAGGGAACCACCAGAGGTTTTTCTCGATATGGGGCACAAGGTCGTTATTGACCACCTTGATTTGAGTCATTGCCTCCAGTCCAACATGGGAATGAGTTCCGCCAATTCCGCTGTTTTTCCAACCTGTCCAGGGGATTTCCGGCAGGCCATGAGTGACCACGTGGTCATTAATTGTTGTAATACCTGCTTCAATCTTGAGTGCCAGTTTTTTACCCCTGCTCTGGTTCATTGTCCAAATACTGGATGTCAAACCCAGATCCGAATCATTGGCCAATGCCAACGCTTCTTCCTCTGTCTTGAACGTCATTACGCCAATAACCGGGCCAAATGTTTCTTCATTCATTACCTTCATGGAGTGATCGACGTTAGTCAGTACGGTTGCCGGGTAGAACTGGTCGGAGGCCTTGTCGGTTATTCTTGACTGCACCAGGATTTTGGCGCCCTGTTCCAGTGCTTCGTCTACATGCGTTCGAATCGTCTCCATCTGGCGTGTTGTGGTGACTGCACCAATATCCACATCAAAATTGCCACGCTCGACACCATGTCTGAGTTCTTCCACATGCTCTTTTACCAGGCGCAGAAATTCATCGGCAACGGATTCGTGAACATAGACCCGTTCCACGCCCGCACAGGTTTGCCCGTTGTTTTGGAATCCACCCCATACGATACCGTGAGCGGCTCTTTCCAGATGTGCGTCTTCCAGTACGATGGCGGCATCGTTTCCGCCCAGTTCAAGAGAAACCGGTGTCAGGGTTTCGGACGCCTGCTTCATCAGCATCTTGCCTACGCGCACACTGCCGGTGAAAAAGATTTTGTTGATCCCGTTGTCGAACAGGGCGTTGGTGATTTCTGAGGAGTCGCCAACAACATGGGTAAACAATCCATAGGGCAAATTGGCGGCCTGAATTGCCTTCTCAATTTCCTTGCCCACCATTATGGTTTCTCTTGCCGTTTTGAATACGATCGCATTGCCAGCCATCAGTCCCATCAGAATCTCGCTAAACGGGATAGTCCAGGGGTAATTCCAGGGGCTGACTACGGCAACCACGCCGAGTGGCAATCGGTGCATCGTGGTCTGCTTGTTGGCTGCAAGCACACTGGAGACGGTCAGGCGTTTCTTTTTCAGGATTTTTTTGGCTTTTCTGGCGTACCAGTCAGTGGCCAGGATGGACGGCATCACTTCTGTCTGGTAGGCATCGGGAATGGTTTTTCCGTTGTCCTGGGAAATAACCCGTGAAATCCGCTCCGCGTTTTCTATCAGATATTTCTGAATCCTCAGTATATGCTCGCGTCGTTCCTCGAAGGTAGTGTCCCCCCAATACTCCTGGGCTTTTCTGGCGTTTATCATCAAGTCCGGGAAGGTTTCCATCGGAGTACAGGCGACTTCTCCGATTTTCTCACCCGTAGCCGGGTTGATCGCTACGATAGTGTCAGGGTGAGACTTTTTGGTGGCAGGCTGTTTTTGACGGGGAGTGGCAGTTTTGCGAGTGGTTCTGGTGGTCTTTTTTCTTGCTGTTCCGAGTGTTTCTGTTGCCTTGGTAGTCATAATGATCCCTTTTAAACGCTTGGCCTGAAGCCTGATTGAGTTCTCTTCTGGGTGGATTATGGCGGCATAATAAACCAATTGGAATAATTACTCTATTTATTTAGTGTAAAAACTCTATTTAATGCCGGGATAGTGGGTAATGGTCAAGGTTAGCAGGGGGGTTAACCTGGCGAAAGCCTTTTGAGTTACACTATGCACAGCCAACAGGCGCGAACCTGAAACAGCACGAGTGAATACGAATATGAAACTATGCGGTGTGGAAATAAAAAGCAACGAAGCGATCATCTGTTTATTGGAGGATACCAAAGGTCTGGTTACCATTCCTGATTGCCGGGCTCGTCGTTTGACTCTGAATCAGAATAGCGCAGAAGACCTCAAAGCACTGCAATTTGCCTTTATCAAACTGATGGAAGACTATCAGGTTGACAAGGTTGTGATTCGGGAGCGAGCGACTAAAGGAAAATTCGCCGGTGGCGCCCTGGGCTTCAAGATAGAAGCGGCTTTGCAATTGGCAGAAGGTGTCGAAGTCGAGCTGATGTCGCCGAATGCAGTAAAAGAAGCATTGAAGAAAAACCCGTTGATGATTCGATTCGATGAAACGGGCCTGAAATCATTCCAGGAAAACGCATTTATGACGGCCTATGCGTGCCTGACCGGAGCGACGGGGTGAGCGAGAACGCCGGGAGAATGGAGCAGACAAGCCTGGCTTTGGAAGAGCTGGCGCTGGATGAGCGACTGCTAAAAGCGCTGGCCGAGCAGGGTTTTGATACGGCCACGGAAGTTCAGGCCAGGGTCATTCCCCAGGCGCTGGCTGGAAAGGACTTGCTGGTTTCAGCGAAAACCGGCAGTGGAAAAACGGCGGCATTTGTGTTGTCAATGCTACAGTGTTTCCTGAACCAACCCCGCTCTGTCCAGTTTATACGCGCTTTGATTGTGGCACCGACACGCGAGTTGGCGAGCCAAATCAAACGCGCCTTTGACCAAATGGCGGCGTTTACCGAATTCCACTGTGCTCTGGTCATTGGTGGTGAGGATTTCAAACGGCAACTGACAGCGGTACGTCGCATTCCCCAGGTGTTGATTGCCACCCCCGGACGGTTGCTGGAGTATATCGAAGATGATTATGTGGATTTCAGCCAACTGGACGTGCTGGTAGTGGACGAAGCCGACCGAATGCTGGATATGGGCTTTGTGGATGCGATGCAGACCATAGCGGGTGAGTGCAACCCTGACCGGCAAACCTGGCTGTTTTCTGCCACATTGAAAAACAGGGATGTCAGCAGAATTGCCGACCTGTTGCGTGACCCGGCAAGGATCAGGGTGGATACCCGATTTCACGGGCATAGCCAGCTTCGTCAACAACGGGTTCTGGCCGATGATGATAAACACAAAGTGGCTTTGATCGCAGCCCTTGTGGAAGAAGAAGCGGCTAACCGGGTATTTGTGTTCTGCAATACTCGCGCCCAGGTGCAACAGGTCTGCTCAAAGCTCAATTACAAGAAACTGAGAGCGGCATATATTCATGGGGAAGTATCTCAATCCAGTCGTAAAAAGGTGATGGAAAAATTCAGGCAGGGAGTGTTTCAGGTACTGGTCGCCACTGACCTTGCAGCGCGTGGCCTGGATATCAATGATGTTGATATGGTGATCAACCATACCGTTGCACCTTCGGGAGATGACCATGTGCACCGGGCCGGGCGAACCGGGAGGGCAGGACAGAGCGGCACAGTGGTTACCCTGGTCAATTCAATGGAATGGAACCTGATGTCCAGTATTGAACGTTATCTCAAGATTCGTTTTGAGCCAAGAAAGGTAAAAGGGCTGGAAGCACATTATACCGGCCCGAAGAATCTCAAAAAATCCGGAAAAATGGCACGAAAAGGTAAAAGAAAGACAAAGGCAAAAACAAAGACAAAAACAAAAACAAAAACAAACGAGGTGATCACAATTGGGTGAAATATGTTGAAAAACAGGAGCTTATGAGAAAACAAAAGTCAAAAACAGTCATGCAACATATTCGGCAATATGCGGTTACCGATACCCTCCCTGTACTGTTCGGTTACGTGCCCATGGGCATGGCGTTCGGCCTGTTACTTGAGAGTCAGGGCTATGGTTGGTACTGGGCAACCGCCATGGGTGTGTTTATTTTTGCGGGTGCTGCCCAGTTTCTTGCGGTTGGTTTGCTGGCTGCCCACGCGGGCCTGCTAGAGGTGGCGGTAACCACGCTGCTGCTTAATTCCCGCCATGTGTTTTATGGCTTGTCGATGCTTGCCCGTTATCGGGCAAAAGGTATGGAAAGGTTTTACCTGATTTTTGGCCTTACAGATGAAACTTACTCCCTGCTGTCAGCGCAAACACGCACATTCGATAATGTCGCCGAACAAAATCGGTATCAATTGTGGGTAACCGGATTGAATCATAGCTATTGGGTTGTTGGCTGCACATCGGGCGCATTGCTGGGAACACTGGCCAGCTTTAATACCCGGGGGTTGGAGTTTACATTACCGGCGCTGTTTCTGGTGCTGGCAATAGAGCAATACAAGGTGACCCGAAAAATCTTCCCGTTTGTTATTGCAACAATCGCGGCAACGGTGTCGTTAACGCTGTTTGAAACAGATAATATGTTATTGATATCTATCTCCCTTACCCTGTGCCTTCTTCTCGGCTATCGAAAAAAGGAAGTACAATCTGATGCCTGACACCTTCTACCTGATTTCCTTTATCGCTGTAATGGGCGGTGCCACCTTTGCGACAAGAGCCACTTCCTTTATTTTGTTTAACAACAAGGGCAATCATCCGGCCATTGAATTTCTCGGGGCGTATTTGCCCCCTGCAATCATGTTGCTGTTAGTCATCTACTGTTTTAAGGACGTAGAGATTACATGCCCCGCCTCGCTGGCAGCCGAGATTGTTTCACTGGCCCTTGTGGCGGTTTTGCATCTGACCATAAAAAATCCGTTGATCAGTATTGGCGCAGGAACCCTTTGTTATATGATGATGGTGCAGGCGTGAACGGCAGCAGAATCGGGTGCCGGAGTGAATAAAAGGCGCCGCCGCCGGTGTGCGTGCCAAACAACAGCTTGATTAGTGAAGGAGAGGAAATGAGTATACAAAACGTGGATTTTATGGTCGATAAAAGTGATTTGACCAGGGTGCAATTTGAGCGCAATAGCATCGCTGATATCGCACCCGGGCAAGCGCTGTTAAAAGTCGATAGTTTTTCCTTTACCGCCAATAACATTACCTATGCTCTGCTGGGCGATGCTTTTTCCTACTGGGATTTTTTCCCCGCGCCCGAGGGTTTTGGCAGAATTCCCGTGTGGGGTTTTGCCGATGTTCTGTCTTCGAAAGTGGAGGGCGTTGGTGAGGGCGATAGACTATACGGCTATCTGCCTATGTCCACGCATCTTTTGGTAGAGCCAGGACACGTTAACGATCACGGTTTTATGGATATTGTGTCCCATCGCGCAGCGCGTTCGCCGATTTACAACCAATACACGTTTACTGCAAAAGACCCCGTTTATAGCCCGGAAAACGAGGGCCTGATCAGTTTGTTCAGGCCCTTGTTCACCACCTCTTTTTTACTTGACGTATTCCACGCGAAAAGTGATTTTTTTGGCGCAAACTGCATTTTGCTGACCAGCGCATCAAGTAAAACCGCTATCGGTCTGGCCAGTTTACTCGCCAAACGTGATTTGGAAGTGATCGGTCTGACCAGTGCATCAAATCGTGACTTTGTAGTCTCATTGGCTTATTACGACAGGGTGATCAGCTACGAAGAGCTTGAAACGCTGCCTGTTGTTCCCTCGGCTTTTGTGGATATGGCAGGCAGTGGTGACGTATTGGCCAGAGTGCATCGGCATTTTGGCGATGCCCTGAAAAAATCCTTGCTGGTAGGCGCAACCCATTGGGATGAGCGCAACGATGTGAGTAAAAAAGAGATGCCCGGTGCCGTCCCCGAGGTTTTTTTCGCTCCGGGCTTTGCGCAAACGTGCATTCAGGATATGGGTCGCGAACGGTTTCTGACAAACATCGGCCGCGCCTGGGCAGATTTTATTCCGCATACATCCAACTGGATCAGGGTCGAAAAATCGAGCGGTTCAGATCAGGTCGAAGCGGTATATCGCAACGTACTGAATAATGTGTCGAACCCGTCCACGGGACAGATTTTGTCTTTGTGGGAAGGAGCTCGTGCGTAACCCGGAGAAATTTGATTCACCATGCAAAATGACGCGGCCATAGGGCTTCCCTGGCTGAAAGACGGAGCATTTTTACCCGTCGGCAAGTCCCGTTCGGGTTGAAAACGCCTTCAATGCCTTTTATCCTTTACCGTTTTGATTGTTGTCAGGAGAACGCATGAGCGAAATTATTCAGGAACTCGTGGAGCTATTAAACCTTGAGACCATTGAGCACAATTTATTTCGTGGCCAAAGTCAGGATATAGGTAGCCACAGTGTATTCGGCGGACAGGTAATCAGCCAGGCTCTGGTGGCGGCCGCCCGAACGCTGGATAATGATCGCCATACGCATTCTCTGCATGCCTATTTTCTCCGCCCTGGCGATATGGAAGCACCCATTGTTTACAAAGTGGACCGGATTCGAAATGGCGGCAGTTTCACAACGCGGCGGGTAGTCGCGGTGCAACATGGTGAGGCCATTTTCAGTATGTCATGCTCGTTCCAGACATTGGAAGATGGCCTGGAGCATCAGGCGGTTGATATGCCGAATGTGCCAGCACCGGCGGATGTGGAACCCGAAAGTGAACTTATAAAACGGGTGGTACACAAAATCCCGGAGCGTATCAGAGACACCCTTACCAGGGAATGTCCCATTGAAATCCGCCCCGTAAATCCGGTTGATTTTTTCACCCCGGAAAAAACATCACCACGGAAGCAAGTGTGGTTTAAAACCAATGGCAAGCTGAACGATTCACAGCCATTACATCAGGCATTGTTGGCCTATGCATCGGATTTTGGGCTAATTGGCACTGGCATGATGCCTCACGGACTGTCATTTTGTAATCCTGCCCTGCAGGTAGCCAGCCTGGATCATGCCATTTGGTTCCACCACCCATTTCGTGCCGATGACTGGTTGCTCTACGACATGGAGAGCCCCAGTGCATCTAACGCACGCAATTTTAACCGTGGTTTGATATACAACCAGGCGGGCCAATTGGTGGCGTCAGTCGCTCAGGAAGGTTTGATGCGTATCAGAAAAAAAAGAGGTTAACTATCCAGACTGTTCATTCAAACAAGGCCTCCTTGATTGAAAGATGAGGCATTTTTACCTGTCGGTAAATTCCGTTCGGGTTGAAAAGGGCCTCTGATGCTTCCTGTTTTGAGACCGCCCTGATGCTCATCCCTGTGCCGGGTCAGGGCAATCTCCTGCGGTATCCGGGAATCAAAGCCTGAATCGTTCCAGCTTCTGGCAAATCCGGGATGTCATTGAACTCAATTCGTCGCATGCCTGTTGATTTTCGACAGCTCTGGTCAGGGCATCGTCTGCAATACCTGCGATTCTGTTTATATTTGTTGCTATTTCATTCGTTACTACAGACTGTTCCTCGGCTGCACTTGCAATTTGAATATTCATATCAGAGATGGTAGAGATTGAACTGACGATACCTGTCAGTAGCTGGCTGGTCTGATGGATCTCGGCTACCATCTCTCTTCCCTTTTCAGTACTTGTTTTCATTACGTCAACGGCATTTCCCGTTCCCTGCTGCAACCGCCTGATCATTTCCTGTATCTCTTCCGTGGTAGTTTGAGTTCTGTTTGCCAGGCTCCTGACCTCATCTGCCACTACGGCAAAACCCCGCCCTTGTTCTCCCGCTCTGGCTGCTTCAATGGCGGCATTTAGAGCCAGCAGATTTGTTTGCTCTGCAATTCCTTGAATAACCTCAATCATCGACGTAATACGATCTACATCTTCTTCCAGAGAGTGGATGACGCCTGCTCCATTGTCAATCTCTTGCGACAACACTTCAATCGAAACGCTTGTCTCATCAACAACTCCCCTTGCGTTGTTCGCCTCACCATCTGCCGATCTTGCCGCCGAAGCCGCTTCGGCCGCGCTTTGCGATACCTGGTTTGCCGCGGCCCCCATTTCGGTAACGGCTGTAGCCACCAGGTTTGTTTCCTCCCGGTGATCTTCTATACCATTGCGAGTCTGGTTCGCAATGGAAACCAGCCGATCAAAATTCCCCGCCATACGGTTTGAAGAGGAAACGATGTCTTTCACCAAAGAATGGATTTGTTCGGCAAAGCGATTGAAATATTCTGCCACCTGCCCGATTTCATCATTCCCGGGTCGCAATCGACAGGTCAGGTCACCATCACCCTCGGATATTTCCTTCAAAGCCGTTGTTACTTCAGACAAGGGACGTAAGACAACATGATTGAGCAGAAAGGTAATAGTCGCCATCAAAAGGGCAAGAATAACAACCAATTTGATGAGTTGATGATAGAGCGACTGGAGCAAATAGGCCTCTATTGCTGTATAATCCTTGACAATTACCAGCTTCCCGACTTGATCCACCTGTCCTGAATCATCATAGGCAAGGCTCACTTCTCTCCATTGATCAGATGAAATCTGGTCAAGAGAAACGCTTGTAAAGTTTCCGTTATTATTCTTTTTCAAGCCGAGCAAAAGCTGGTTTGAATTATCTGCTATCAAGATAGAACGTATGGAATTGGCTGCCAGCTCGGAGTGAACGATCGCCTCCATTTGTTCCAGCTCATAGTTCCAAATCGTTGCAGGCAAGCTTTTTGACATCCGTTCAATTGCAGATTGAATATTGCTATCCAGCGACGCATTCATTTCTGTGCGAGTCTGGAAATACTCAAATAAACTGAAAAGAACCAGCAAAAGTGCTACAACAACACCGGCGACTAAATTAAATCTGACCTTTATCGAGCTATTCATAAGAAGCATGTATTTATTATCTGGTTGCTTGATTCAGGCAGGCTTCTGCCCCTGAACGAGCAGAATCCCGCTGTGTTTTTTCAGTATTTGGCTGCGATTTCCGCCATTACCTCTGCGTTATCGCGAATTTTGGCAATTTCGGCCCAAATTCGATTTCGGTCAGCCTCGCTGATCGATGATTTTTTGGAAACAGGGAGATAATATGACTTGGATTCAATCGGCGTGTCACCAATGTGCAGCTTACCTTTGTATGCGTCTTTCCGGCTCAATACATTTACGACTTCGGGAATGGTTACCACGGAACCCTTTCCTTTTCTGAGCAACTTCTTAATGTTTTTTTCATCTCCTGTGGCGGAATCGTCAACCCTGACTCCCTGTTTCTTCAGGTCGTCAGCAATAGAATAACCACGAGGCGCCAACACCGGGGCCGGCAAGGTTTTGACATTTCCGCCAAATTGATACGAACTGTCTGCTGTGGTCACGACAATGTATTCAACCTGCATTACCCGGTTCGGGGACTTCCCGGCCTCCTTGGCATCTGCGGGATAGTGCAGGAATCTGGCTCTCGCATCCTTATACGACGCGGTCGCGATTCCATCCATTTTTCCCGTTTCGGCGGCCTTCAGGCAGCGCTTCCAGGGTAGCGCCTTGAACTCCGCGGTGTATCCGATGTTCGAAAGAGCCCTGGCAATTATATCGATATGGATTCCCTTGGGCTGGCCTTTTTCCACCAGTGTGAAGGGGTACCAGAAGTTGTTATCCGTACATATGGCGATCTTTTTTTCGGCAAAGGCATTCAATGAAACCATAACCAGCAAGCAAGAGAATAGTATTTTTTTCACGATGAACCCCGTATGGTTGAATGTTAAAACAGCGCTCCTTCAGAAGATCAGGAAAGCATCATCAGCCTTTTTTGACATGTTTATCCCGTACCCTGAAGGTGACGCGAATATCATGCCTTTATTGAACAGATAATAGTCCATAACGTGTACCGGTCAATGATAACCGGGTACATTTTTTCTGAAATGTAAGGGTGATAAATCGGCTGTTAGTCCAATGCAGGTTGAGGCAGACAGGGATAGATCTAAAACGAATAACTGATCTTGCTCCATACCGATGACCAGGGCTCAAGTGCAGACAACCCCTGTTGCGAGCGACTGGTGTAATCCTGAATGCCAGCAGCCAGTTTCAGGTTATCTGTATACTGATATTCTGCCTTGAAACTGGCTGCAGACGATCGGCTTTGAGGCTGGTACAGCGCAGAAAAATCCAGCGTCAGGGTTTCGCGTAGCAGCGTACGAGTAAGGCTGAAGGTCAGGGTCCGGTTTGTTGAGCGACGTTGAAACTGATGCTGGCTGTGTTTTTTGACCAGACAGTCCCAGAGTGATTGCGCGGTGAGCATCCAGTCGCCGGAACGCCAGTCCAGGCCCAGTAACAGCTTGATCTGGCGGGCTTTTGTGAGTTGATTTTCTCCGGTTAAAAACGCTCGCCCGTCGATCGCTGCCATTTCGGCGCGAATCACCCATTCCGATATGGGGACAGCCAGATCCAGCCCGAGCATGTTGATACGACTATGTGTCTCGGTCAATTCAAGTCTGCTTTTGCCGCCGACAGACACCAGTTGTGGTTGCCACTGTGCCTCTCTATCGTCACCGTGAAAAAACGACAGGGAAAAGTCCAGTGCACTGAAATAAAAAGAGGCGCGTGCGGCGAGCTCGCTGTGCCGTGCAAATTTTCGTTTTTTTGCCTGCATATAGTGAGCAGCCAGGCTCTGCCCGTTGAACTCGATGATGGCCGGTTTGAACACACCGGTTAGCGGGTTGTTTTTGTCATCGGGCAAGGTGTCACCGGATGGAACCGGTAGCCAGTACAGTTCCCAACTGCTGTTATCAGTCAGGTAACGTACTCTGAGGGCATCGACTGCCTGGCGCGTATCCTGGTATTCCCGGGCAATAAATTCGGCACGATCTTTGGGTGATACTATGTCTGTTACTGCCAGGCCATCGGCTCTACCCCAGATAACAAGCTGACGACCCAGCCTGATATCAAAATTGTCAGCCAGGTATTGCCACCAGAGTTCTTTGGTTTGGTAGAGTGGCTGCCCGGCTGCATAGCGGTTGTGGCCCAGATCGAATACCCACATGGCCTGGTGATTGCCCTGATACCATTCAAACTGCTGATGCCAGCGCAAACCGGCTGCGCTTGCCTGACCGGATTCGGGAGCCTTCCAGGCCTGGGCATACAGGACATCCACCAATCCGCTGCTTTCCCGTTCCAATGCCTGAGCGAGGTTAGCCAGACCTGGCAGGCAGACGATCATGGCCAGCCAAAGAGGGAGTCGCCACGAATTTTGACATGGGCTGACGCGCATCAGAGTAACCTGAAGCTCATCGAATCCGGCCACGTTCGAGGGTCGAGACCCGAAAACGACCGTCTTCGACGGGGCGGTTAAAATGGATCTGATGGTTTTCAATCAGGGTGCGGTGTTTGTCCTGCACATTGTGCATTTCCATCAGGCCGACGCTCCAGTAGCCTTCAATTTTTTCAATTTTGTCGGTGCGCAGCAGCTTCAGCAGCTTGCCCTGGCGATCATAGTATTCGACATAACGCACCACCAGGCTGTTTTTGTCTATCCAGCTGATCCGTTTGCTGTACATGCTGTTTTTTTCCAGCGGAACTGACTCGACTACCCAGCAGGCAACGCCTTCCCTTGATTCTTCACGGAGTAAGGTATGGGTGTCTTCTTCCGGTTGCCGATCACCCATATCGTCATAGGTGAAATCCGTGCCCATAAAGTAGTCATTGCGCGAGCTTCCGGCAATGCGTTTGGCCTTGCGTAAAGCGGGCAGGTACAGCCAGGTGTCGTCTTCCTTGTCCAGGGCGTCGTATTCATAGTTCAGGTTGGCCACCCCCTTAACATCATTCGGCTTGAGAAATACAATCAGGGTGCGTGTTTCACCCGGATAGTCCTTGCTGTAGCTTACCAGTTTGCGCACCCGTTGGCTGCCGTGGCGGTTGGTCAGAGTCATGGTGGTCTCACTGGTACGGGTTTCGCCATCATCGCGGGCATCCACCTTTTTCATAATCTCGAGTCCGTCTAACGCCGCCTCCTGGTTGCCGGTTGCGGGGGCACTGATCGCCACTGTACTGGCACACAGTATCGTACTGGCAACCACTATCGTTCTCGCAGCCACTATCGCACTGGTAATCATTCGTACACTGTAAATCAATCGCGGCATCATAAGGGAGCTTCCTCTTTTTCCGGGCCAAAGGGTTGAGTCAGGTAAATCAGAACCGGTGTCAGCAGATAGTCAATAATCAGCGCAGCCGTTAACCCCAACGCCGACATCATGCCAATGCGCGTGATCATGTTGATAGGGGAGGTCATAAACACGCCAAAAGCTACGGACAGGATAATGGTGGTCATGGCCAGGTTTTTGCCGATACTGCAAAACGTCTGCTCAATGGCCTGTCGGTAGCGGCCACTTTGTTCAAAAGCAAGTTTGATATGATTGACAAAATGAATGGTGTCATCCACGGCAATACCCAGCATCATCGGCATGATGGTCATGGTCATCATGTCCAGGCTGAATCCGGCATAACCCATCAAACCACCAATGGCAAAGACCGGCGCCAGGTTGGGTAACAGCCCGATCAAACCGGTTTTGATACTGCCAAATACCAGAATCATGCACAGGCCAATGACCAGCAGTGCTGTCATAAACGAGGCCAGTTCGGCTGTCACCAGTTTGTTGTTCATTTCTGCAAAACGAACGGCGGTGCCGATAATTAACAGTTCTCCGTCTGGAAAGAGGTCTTTGCCAATCTGCCGGATGCGATTCATTTCTGCAACGGTTTCATTGGCAGAAAAACGACTCATTTCCACATTGGCACGGAGACTGCGGTGATCATCATCAATCCACTGGTACATGTTTTTGCCGCCAGACCACTCATACAACAGCAGGAGCTGGGAGATCAGTTCACGAGTTTCGGGAATACGATAATAAGCCGGGTCATCGGCATGCAGGGTCTGGTTGATCTCGCACAATACGTCAATAATGGAATGAACCTTGGCTCCCTGGTCGTTCTTTTTGGTCAGTTCAAAATTACCGACTTCATCCAGTAGTGTTTTGAATCTGTTCAGTATCTCCGGGTCTTTTACCTGATCTTTCTCCGGATAAACCAGCATCAGGTTGTAGTTGATATAGGAGCCAAGGTCTGACCGGGTGACTTCTTTGATCCGTTTCAGATAAGGGACTTTTTCACCCATCATTTCCATGGCATCCATATTGACCTGGATTTTGAATAGTGCGGGAATGCTGATAACAAAGAGCATCCCCGTTGCCAGTAATATCAGCTTGCGGTGATTCAGTACCCGGTTGGCCAGCCAGAGGTAAAAGCGGTCGGATCGGGTTGTCTGTGTTTTGTCTGAACTGGTCTGACCGGTTTGTACGGCTTGCCTGCCGAAGCTGAACAGGAGAGGAATCAGGATGCTGACAAACAGGTAAACCGACAGTACCACCGCAGAGGTAACCCAGGCCAGCCAGTCCGTGAGCAGAATTCCGGCGGACAAAAATGACAGCATGGAGCCGACGGTCGTCAAAGCGGTAAATAAAATCGGCCAGCCGGTTTGCCCGACACCGAAGACTACCGCCTGTTGCCGATCCAGACCACGCGCCAGCCCGGATTTGATCGCATTCACAATATGAACCGAATACCCGACTGACAGGGCCATACCCAGAAAAACGGGCAGCAGGGCCATACTGCTATCCACGGCAAAATCCAGCCACCCCATCATGCCGAATACACTGGCCACACCGAAGATGGTGGTAAAGGCAGGCACCAACACGCCTTTGAGTGAGCGCAGAAACACGGCCAGCAACAGCAACATCAGGGCAAAACCGGCACCCACCCGTTTGGCCATTTCCTGTTGCATGGTGTCACGCTCTTCTGTCTCGGTATAAGGCATGCCCACAGGTTTGATCCTGTATTCAGAGCTTTGCCATTTTGGGTCAGTCAAGACGGACATCGCCGCTTCGCCTACCTGATACAGGGGGTTTTGCTCGCCTTTGGCCGCCCAGTCCGCCTCATCCGGGAAAGCGCGTAACGACAGGGCCAGCCAGGTTTCCGTGCTGTCGGCGGTGACCGCCTTGCCGACCAGTGAGGGGCGGGACATCACCAGCTGGCGCATGGCTTCAATTTCTTCGCCGGTTTGCGGAATGCCCTCTTCCATCGGGTTGATCACTGAAATTCCCTCATCAGTACCAACTGCAATATCCAGGCTGGCCAGTGAGGTAACGCGATCTGCATAGGGGACGGCAGCCAACAGGGCATCCCCCATATCGGCAATGGCCTGCAATACGGCAGGCTTGAATACATCATCGGCACTGACCAGTACGGCGACCTGTTCGTTGTTGCCAAAGGTTCGTTCAAAACGATCGGTAAGTTGAGTGATATTGTCTTTTTTGCCAAAAAAACTTTCCTCGGAAACCCGGGACTTGACCATGCTCAAACCATAAAGCGCAAACAGGCTATAGGCCAACAGCAACAACAAAACAGACCAGCGAATGGCGATCAGGCGCCTGGCATAAGACTCGAACCATTGGTTTATCCGGTTAAGTTGCATATCCCACCTCCTCAATCACTCGTGCAATGAGTGTAAATGAAAATAAAACCCGTTTACAGGGGGGGTGATTAATTTGGGTGAAATATGGGCATAATGATAGAATTTTTTGTAGTGGATAAAAAATGCCAAGTGAGGACGATACTATCAAGAGCATAAAAAAAATGCAGCTTCGGGTGATGCTTGTCAGCGGTGTAGCAGGGTTGGGTCTGGTGGCGATCCTGGGTTGGGTGGTGATTGATACGGGGCTGCATGTTACCGGCGACTATGAGTTCTGCACTTCTTGCCACAATACCATGGCACCAATGGCAATCGCCTACAAAAATGACTTGCATGGAGGTAAAAACCCTGCGGGCTGGCGGGCCCGGTGTGTTGATTGTCATTTGCCCCACGATAACGCCTTGCATCACCTGTTCGTAAAAGCCCGTCATGGCATTGTCGACTCCTATATGGAGTGGACTACGGAACCTCTCGATATCGATTGGCATGGTAATCGTAAAAACCGGGAGTCCTTTGTCTATGATTCCGGTTGCCTGTCCTGTCATAAATATCTGGCAGACGCCTCCAGGGCAAACCGGAAGGCGTTTCATCTTCATCGGGTGTATTTTGCCCGAAACTCCGGTATGCAATGTGTGTCGTGTCACCAGCACGTGGGGCACCATGAGTTAGGTGATCAACTGCTGAAACTGGGTTGGGAGGCTGCTCGATGAACAGAATTTACATGATACTGGTACCTTTATCTTTACTGTACTGTGTAGTCCAAAATTTCGCCCGCAGAACCGGGCAGTGTTCGGAAAGAAGTGCCCGATCCTGGCTGGCCCGCACATGCAGTTATAATCTGATACTTATACCCGCACTGAGTATTCCTTTTTGCCCGTATCCCAGTTCCAGGAAGCCACCGGCAGTTTCGTTACCTATTCTCAATCCAATCGGGTTAATCTGATAGGCAAAAATAGTTTCGCTTTCTGTTTTTGCATCTGCCGTATCTTTCCTTGTCGTTTCGTATATGGTTCCTGCACTGGCAGAGCCATAAAAATCAATATAATGAGTCCTGTACCAGGAATATGATGCAGTTGGCATAAAGAAGTATCTTTTCATTTTGCTTGTTTCAAACGGCTCTACATCCTTTGACTTTTTGAACAATTCTTCTTTGGCGGTAGAGTATCCAAGGTCTACGCCCAATCCAAATCTGTCAATATGATAGCGATAACCCAGGCCTGCCACTCCAAAGGTGGTTGTTTCGGATCTTTGTGCTATTCCAAGCAATCCATTAGTAAGAGTATCTGCAAAAATATCGGAGTCACTGGCTGTATAGCCGGTGCCATAAAAGGGTCTGATTTCATGCTTTTTGCTTTCATGTGCACTTTCTGCATTTACATTCGCCGCTCCTGCTGCGAATGCCGCTATTACAATGACTGCTGTTTTAACATTGGTTTTCATGTTTTTTACGCTCATAGAATGAATGTGTTTTCAGATACATATGGTTTTGGAATCAAAAAACCGGATTTTTGAAATCTGCCTGTTCAAGTGCAAGAGTGATGGTTTCTCTTGAAGGCTGTCCGGCAACGCTTATGTGCGAGCCTTTAACTCAGGCTAACACCTCTATCATATGTCCGGTTTTATAGAATACAACAGCTATCTATGGTTGCCAGTGCGTTCACTGTTTCTTTTTGTGAAGAACCCTGATACGTGTTGCCCGCGTTCTGAACCTGGCCGCTGTTCTGCCGGTTCTAAAAAAAACGGGACATACAGAGGCGGGCAGGAAGTTGTATTTTCCGGTTAAATTCGCGATTGAAATAAAAATTGAAAGCGGGCATTGCACCCGCCTTCAATGATGGTTAATCAATCATGGCCGTAGCGAAGGAATTGCCCAGGTGCCTGAACATGCCTGATCTACACTGGCGTCTGCTATAGGTGGAAGCAGATTTGCCCAGGTACCTCCCTCCCGTAACCTGCCCTGAATTGAGTATCTGCGAGCTACGTGTTCATACACTTCACCACATTGTCCTGTTTCTACAGGAAAATTCGTGTCGTCTAGAACCATCTCCCCGGCGCCGTCTTCCAGTTCGAGGTGGAAATCATAAGAGTGGCATTCAGTTTCGGCACGCACCTGCACAATGTACGGTCCTGTTTTAGGGTCATGGAATTCAACAGGGTAGGTGTAGCTAATAGAGTCCATCGTCGGCGTACCCTGACCCGTGAATGTGCCGTTATAAACCGATATTACGGGTATATCAAGGTTCCATTCGGCATCACCATTGAAATTGAAATTCAATGTTTCTGCTTCTCTAAAGCTGGCCTTGGGAACACTGAAAGAAGCCACTTCAGAAGAGTCGATAATGCCGACAGGAATAATCTGATCCTGGAAACAAAGCGAATTCTGTTTAAATTTCAGAGCGAAGTAACCCATCTTGCGAGGCAAATAAATCTCATAGCGGCCAACATCATTTTCCGAATCCACCTTTGAAGCGGTGAACCAGGCAGTTTGGGCACCTGTCATGTCGTGAAGTGACACTACACCACCTTCTACCTGTACCCGCTCGGTTTCCTCAGTCTGATCCTTATGCTTTCTTGGCCACACGACATGCCCGGTGATTTTGGGTGCCGGGTCTAACTCCGGTACGAGATAAAGCACCACCGGCCTGGCAACGGAAGATGGAGTAATACGCTTTACCGTTTTGTCATTCTCGCCAGGTACGTCAGCTTCTTCCCGGACGACAACGGTCCCATCGGAAACAACAATTTTATACTCCTTGATGATATACCCTTTCGCCTCAAACCGGATAATGTGCCGGCCTGAACCGAACTTGCGACCTATGGTGAACCCCTTGTTGGCAGTGACCACGTGGCTGCTATTCCCGTCCTGGGATCGGACGTATACCCGGGTTTCAGCGTTATCCTTTCTGATAAGCCCTTTTCCGTTGGTTGTGAGAATCAGACCTGCGACAACGGCTTTCAATTCAGTTTCTTCGGTTTGCCAGCCGAGAAGGCCGGAAATGACGCCGCTGAGCCCGGTGGCGATAGAAGTGGCATCCCTGGTGGCAATCCCGGAGGCAAGATCCAGACCTGCCGAACCATAGCCCAGCGGTGTATTATCCAGATAGACGCTGCCAAAACCGATGGCTGCACTGACACAGCCCATAGTAATCGAGGCTGTGAGACCACCCGTTGCATATAGCTGTGAACCACACAGGAATATCCCCACGCTGGTACCTACAACACCAATGGCGTAAGAAGCCAATGAAGGGCCATCAGAGTAGGCGCTGACCCGGCCTGCATCCGCATAGGCCCTGACACGGCTTGCAACCAGCCTGGTATTTTGTGATTGGGAATGAAGTCCACCTGCCATCAGGCTTACTTGCCTGTGGGTCTCCTGCCGCCCGTCTGCATGGTCAATGGTGAGGTCAACCGTGTTGCCATTGTGATTGGTATAACTGAAAACAGTGCCATTCACTTCCATTCGGGTTACCTGCCCGGATGCGTTGAAGTCAAATTTGATCAACTGGCCATCAGGAGTCTGATAAATTGCCCCCAGCACTGCTTCAGAGCCGACCTGTTTGTTGCCATCAAAAATAACGTAAAAGGCTTCTCCCAGAATATTATTGACTGCGACCGCCTTATTGTTTTTTGCATCGGTAATAATCGTGACCGCCGTTTCGGGAGGCCCGGCATCAACAGGCGGAGGGATAACCATGTCTGGATCAGTGATTACGTGAGGGTTATCACTGCCTGGATCGGGAACCGGATCCGGGTCGGGGGTTGGCCGGGGAATCTCGGAGGAACGATCACCACAATCAGCACAGTCAGATCCAAGCGCACATTCAGCGTAATCGGAATTGGTGCCTCCATCGTCACACTGGCCATCACCCGAGTATCTGCAACCCTCATTACAGGCTGCATTGGCCGTGCGTAATCCGCAGTCCGCACAGTCGGTGCCCAGATTGCAAACACCGTTGTCTGATCCGTCCCCACCATCATCACAAATACCGTCTCTGGAGTAATTGCAGGTATTGTTACAGTACGCCGAGTCTGTACCCGGGTTTCGCCAAAGGTTGACAAGCATATCGGCATTGCCCCTGGCTCGATTGACGCTTTCTGCCGTGTCGTCCACAATTTCAAGCAAGCCCTTCGCCAGCTCAATATCCCGGTAGGTTACATTGCCTGCGGCAAGCACCCCGGTAAAGTAATCAGCCAATTGAAGTTTGTTGGCGACAATGGTTGCATCGACCCCGGTGGCCCCATTGAGTACACTCAGCGTAATGGTTTGAAGATTCATGCGTCCGGAAGTCAGTTCATCAAGATACCATTGTTTTCCGGCACTGTCCGGGTCACGATTAAACATTTGCCGGTATATGGAATCGATCAATTCACTATTGGTCAACCCGCCATAGCGTTCGGTAAATTCAGAGGAAACCCCGAATGCATCAATAATGTTTTTGAGATTGCCACCTGTGCCGTCCATGCGACAGGCCCAGTAATCAATACCACCAGGGTCACCAGGTCTGCCATAATAGGAAATATAGGATTTTTGAACCCAACTCCTTGAGGATTCCGAACAATCTGCCCAGGCTGAAAATGACATAAGCCCGGTTAGAAAAAATGCCAGAATCGACAATCGGTTGTTATACGAACACACTTTTAAATCCGAGTACCTCATAACGTTCTCCCGAAAAACTGCCAGCACCACCTTTCCTTCTTCAAAAAACCACTGTTTTTGATTATTGGTTATTTATTCCGGTTTCCTGTCCCTCTTTATCATTATGGCTTTTGATTGGGGAAGGAGTAAAGGCTTGATGCAAATCGGCTTCGGTTGATGCGGGAAAAAACGTGAGGATCAATTACCGAATTTTTGGCGGGTAGCGGGTTGGTGCAAGATAAAAGAATTGAAAAAAAACGCCCCCGGAGGGCCCGGGGGCGCGGGCGGCCTGCTAAAGCAGGTTTGATGTCAGGATTACTTCAATCGGTAAGTAACACCCATTGTCAAACTTTTACCCAGATCATCATTGCCGTTGTCATCGACGCCATCATCCAGATCAGTGAGTTTGGCAGTAAGGTCAAAGCTCAGTTGATTTGACAGGTAATAACGGTAAGACGATACCAGCGTGTTCATGGTGACGTTTTCAGCGTCTTCATAGTTGGAGTAATTCAACTGCCAGCTGTTTTCCCAATCAATACGGTCACTGATTTCATAGGTCAAAGCCATTCTGTTTTGAGCATTGAAGCTGTTCTCGCCGTCGTCGATCACGGTGGTCAGCAAGGTTTCGTTGGAAAACTGCAGGCTGTTGTTGATCGGGTAGTGGTACTCGGCACCAATCTCCAGAGCGGGTTTGCTGTTGGAGCCATCGTAGTTACTGATCACGGAACCCGCACCGGCGCGAACCAGCCAGCCATACTTGCGTGTAGAGATACGCTCTTTGTTCAATACATCGTAAATGCGTATTGTACCGCGTGTGCTCAGGTCACTGCCCAGCGCGGTTTCGATGTCGGCAATCCATTCCATTTGATAATCGGCAGAGCCAAAACGACTGCGATACTCGGACTCTTTTGCGATTACCTCGGCAATTGCCTGATAGGTAGCCACTGAAGGTGCGCCTTGAAGCAGCCCCCGCTCCTGGAGAGCCTCGACCAGTCTTATCGCCCTGATCATGGGCGTGGCGTTGACCACCCGACCATAACCGGCACCCAAAGTAACTGCTGTGAGCGGATCTTCCATGTCAGTGCGTGCGCCTATTTCGCCTTTGCCGTACCAGAACGCTCCCGAGCTTCCAGGAGTGAAATACTGATCCGAGGTGATCGATGCGGTTGCCTGATAACTTTTTTCGCTTTTATCACCTTTATTCGGGCCACGATTACGGCTGGTATCACCAGAAAAATCAATCTTGGTGTTTTGGTCAGGCGATGAGAAAACACGCTCATAATCTGCACTCAACTCCAGATTGTAACTGCTTTGATCCTGGTTTCCATCCTGTACATTGAATTGACCGTTGATGTAGGCATCCTCATAGGCAGAGGTGGCTTCCTTATAGTCATAAAGTGTGACTGCACTGGCAAAAGTCGCGCCAGTGCTGACAACCAACGCAATGCTGCTACTAAGAATACTGTGTTTCATGTGTTTTATTCCTTGATATGTATTGTAAATGTAACTGCCTCACTGTGGACAAAAAGCTGCGCTTACAAGTTGAGACATGTTACAAGGTCTTTTCTTTTTGCCCGGACATCTCGTGAAGGGCAGTAAAGAAAGGCGGAAGAATCTTAAGCGCTTGATTGTTTCAATTTTATCGGCAAGATAATCCGCGTGGGCCAAGCCTACCAAAATTCATTTGAATTTCCAGCTTTAAACATTACAAAATGGACATCAAAATCAGATAATTGGTTAAAAGACCAATCTGTCTCAGGCAAAGCCCCGTTCGAAAATAAAGAAATTGTCACCTTCCTGAAGGTGGGGGATTGGAGTCAATCAAAGGTATCAGCAAGGGGGCAAGAGTGTAGTAACTTGCCGGGAAATGGTGCCCGGAGGCGGAATCGAACCACCGACACGAGGATTTTCAATCCTCTGCTCTACCGACTGAGCTATCCGGGCACACTGCCATTTTTAAGTAATGCCTGGCTGGCATCAGCGAGCAAGTTGCCCGTCTTTTGTGTGTTGCTTTGTGTCTGCAACGGGGGCGTATTTAAAAGGTTTTTCGTTGAATAGTCAAGAGGCTTTTTGATTAATTTGACGGTTTTTTTACGCCCGTTATTTTGATCGTTTACGATTCGGGGACGTAGCCTTCGGCCTTGTCGTAATCTTCGTTGGAAAAAAATTTATCCATTTGTGCGGTCAGATATTCTCTGGTGCGCGGGTCGATCAGGCTCAGGTGTTTTTCGTTGATCAGCATGGTTTGCAGTTGTTGCCATTCCTGCCATGCCTGTTGTGAAATGTTTTCATAGATATCCTGCCCTCCAGGGCCGGGCATGGGAGGAACCGGCAGGCCTTCGAGTTCTTTCCGGTATTTTCTGCAATAAACGAGTCGAGTCATGGCTGTAACCTGGTTTGGTGAATCCTGATGTTATGGTGATGAACCTGAGTGTTGATGAACGCTATGCTGACTGGCGTAATGGTAATCGGTTTGTGGTGAAAATTCTATCATTGATTGTCCGGGACGGTGTGTATGGATGCGAGGACTTTTTTTATGGGTGCAGGCAGCCCCAGAGTTGTTGCGACCATTTCTGATTTCCAGCCGTTGTTCAAGCCTGTGCCATATTCGGGGTGCGGTTCGGACAGGTATCCTGTTTCTTTTACTTCGAGTACGAGTGGGCGCAGTTTCAGGTTAAAGTGAGAAAAAATATGAGTAAACTCATCAAGAACAGAATGAGACTTGACCGAAACCCGCTGATTCATTTCCACCCGTGCAGCGATGTGTTGCCGGCTTTCTTTGATATCTCGCTGAGGAAGTGACCACAGCCCACCCCAGATTCCCTTGTCGGGTTGTTTTTCCAGCCAGATTTCCCGCTTTTCATTTCGAATGATCAGTAGCCAGGCTTGTCTGGTCGGGTTGGTGCGTTTCGGTTTTTTTCCGGGAAAGTCGGCGATACGGTTGTTGATAAACGCAAAGCAGGAATGGCTGAATGGGCAGTGTTCGCACTCCGGGCTGGTTCTGGTGCACACCGTTGCCCCGAGATCCATAATGGCCTGGGTATACTCGGCCAGCTGTGTTTGGGGTGTATAGCGTTCTGCGGCCTGCCAGAGTTGATTTTCAACCGCCTTTTTTCCCGGCCAGCCCCCAATTCCCAAAAAACGTGCCAGCACCCGCTTTACGTTTCCGTCAAGAATCGGGGCTCTTGTTTTGCAAGCGATGGAGAGGATGGCACCGGCCGTAGACCGGCCTATGCCAGGCAGGGAAACAAGGTCATTCAGATTGCAAGGGAGTGCGCCGTTAAACCGGGTGTTACAAATTATCGCGGCAGCATGTAAATTTCTTCCCCGGGCATAGTAGCCCAGACCAGACCAGTGAGCCAGCACCTCGTCCTGTTCGGCTTCGGCCAGACAAACGAGGGTCGGGAATCGGTGAATGAATCTTTCAAAGTAGGGGATTACCGTCTGCACCCGGGTCTGCTGAAGCATGATTTCAGACACCCAGACCTTGTAAGCATTTTTGTCTTTTTGCCAGGGCAGGTCTGTTCGGCCGTTATCTGCAAACCACTCCAGCAGCCTGTTTGCAAACCAGGTGCTGGCTGAAGGAGAGATTGTCGGGGTGCAGCCGACCACGGGGGGCGACGCACGCCCGTTTTCTGTCTGCCCGTCAGGTGCCTTTTTTGTCCGCACTTTTGCGGTCACAGATATTTGCGGTCACGGATATTAGTTGAACAACCCCTTGATAAGGCCTTTGACGGCTTCTTTTTTGTCCTCTTTTTCCTGTTGTTTTTCGGTGTCCGCCCTGGAGTCAGTGCTTCCTTCCTGATTTTTTTCCTTTTTATTTAACCACTTGCCCAGCTTGCGGTCGATTGCCTTGTCGATTTTTCGTGTAGCCTCCCGCCTGGCTATCTGTTTGACCATATCGGACATACGTGTCGTGTCCAGTCCGCAGTCTGGTGATGTTTCTCCGCCAATACTGCCCGTACATTTGACAGGAATCGCGATATCCTTGATGTACTTGTTGACTTCACAGTTCGGGTCTCCCAACTCGCCCACCACTTTCAGGTCGAGGCCATACTCCAGTGTATTGTCTGCCGTGTTTACCTGCCCGTGGCCACCCAGTGCAATACCGGCCAATGAAGCGATCAAGGAGGGGTTGCTTATGATGCGCCCATTGATTTTGACAGTTCCACTCATATCATTAAAGCTGGTGAGGGGCGGACGTTGGCTGATATCCACTTTTTTACCCTGTAGCTGTGCGGCTCCCTTGCATGCCAGAGCCTGAAGGTTGACACCTTCGAGTGCGCCCTTGTCGATATTGAAGGAGGCGGTGCCATCAGCATTGTTTTGCAGTTGGGTCAGGTTCTTCCCTGTTGAGGCGATATCCGCCTTAAAGTTCAGGTTGCCCGCCAATAACGTCAGCTCGCGGAAGTCTTTCAGCATGGGAAGCAGTTCGACCCGGTTGATTTCCGAATGCAGCTTCCAGGTCGGCTTTTTGGCTTTTACATTGATGTCTGCTGTCGCCAAAAAGTCGCCTTTATAGAGCTTTCCGGCTGCCTTGTTCAGTTTGATGATGCCATTTTTGGCGGTGGTCTGGATGGCGATATCCTGGATGGTCATGTTTTGGGCGACAAGCTGCTGTAAATTTGCAGACAAATCAAAGTTGAGCCCTTTCAGCATTTCGATTGGCAAGCTGTCGTCAGGAGCTGTGCCGCCCGGAGTGGTATCGGGCGACGGGGTCGTCCGGGCTTGCTCTTGTGTGCCTTCTTTTTGTTCAGGTGGCGAGTAACGGTCGATATCGATGGCATTTCCGTCCAGCCTGGCAAGGATCCGTGAGGTTTTCTGGTCGATCGAGGCGTTCCCCTTGAATACTGTATCATCAAGGGTGAGCTGAATGTCGGGAAGCGAAATCTGGTTGCCCGGGCTTTTTAGGGATGTACTGAAAGCAATTTTTTTCAGCACCTTGTCGTCAGTTGTCGGTATTGGCTTCTGACCAAGATTGGTGAGCAACTTTTGCAGTGAAAAATCAACGATTTTTGCGCTTCCGTTGATTTTGGGTGTCTTGTCTATTTCGGATATCTGCAAGTCGATAATGGCGGCAAGGTTTTCCAGGGTAAGTGACATATTGGCCACAGACAGGGTTTGGCCGGCTGTATCAAGTGTGATTGCTGTGTTGATTGCCGTGTTTACTGTTTCTGATCCAAATGGTTTTCCGGAGAGCGCGAATTTTGCGGAGAAGGGCGACAGTTCGGTACGTTTGAGGTCTTTGCTCAAGGTTACTGTGGTTTTGAGCTTGCCGTCTGTACTGATGCCTGACTGGCTGTCGCTCAATGTGAAATCAATTTTGACCGGGATGGGGGAGTCGGTCGAAATGTCGGTTGCAGTGACATTGAGTGGTGACAATACAATGGTTCTGCCTGCCGGTTTGTCCGTATAGTTCACATTGATATTGGCCAGAACGATTTCGGAGACGGTGAAATCGAAATCCTGCTCCTGGTTTGGTTTGGCGGTTTCGGTTGCGGTTTTCTCTGTGTCTTGTTCGTCGTTGGCAGAAAGTGCTTCCCTGTCGGACAGCTTTTCCCAGTTTCCGACGCCCTTGCTGTCTTTCTCCAGGTTGAGTTGAAGTCCGTCAATCACCAGTTTGTCTGCTCTTGGAGACATTTTTACCAGCGACATCAATGCCACCCTGAACTGCATGTTATCGAGTGTGGTAAAGGGAGCACCTTCGGTAGTATTGACCTGAATCTCGCTCAATTCCAGGCCAAGCCAGGGATAGATCGACCAGTCGATTGCACCATTGATATTGATGTGGAAACCCGTTGATTCCTGAATTGCATTTTCGATTTCAGGCTTATAGTCATTGGGATCAAGCAAAGAGGTAATGGCAAAAAGTGCGGCTGTGACCAGAATAAACAGGATCACAATGCCGACAAACAGGAATTTAACAGCTTTCAACATTTTTTTTCTCTATTTTGGGTGATGGCAGGTTAATGATATTTCGCCCGATTTTGTCAACCGAACCGATCGGTTTACTGATGTCCGGGGTTATTATCACTTTACATAAAAAATATTGTCACATAAAGTGAACGGATACAGTTAACTGATTGTTATAAAAATTGCCATAAAAGGTTTTGTTCTTTCTGTTATAAGGAAAGGCAGCCAGAGATCATTTGATCGCCAAACAGCAGTTGGCAGTTGATGGTTAATAAACACTTATAAGAACAATAAAGGAGTTGGGCATGACGATAAAGGTGTCGATCGAGATCAATAGAGAATTTGATGTGTCTGCCGGGTTTGATCGGGCTTTTGGTGTATTATCCAATGTGCCGGTGTCAGTGAGCCATTTTCCAAAGGTTGATCAACTGGTTGATCTTGGAAACAACACCTTTCGTTGGGAAATGAATAAAATTGGCGTGCACGACTACTCACTGCAAACGATTTACGCTGCCAAATACCTGTCAGACAAGTCAAACGGGTCGATTGTCTGGAAAAAGGTTCCCGGTGTTGGCAATGCAGAAGTCGAAGGAAGCTGGAAGGTAACGGAAACCGGGTCCGGTTGCCATGTCGTGCTTGTTACGACGGGTGTGATGACGCTGCCATTGCCGAGCCTGTTGAAACTGGCTGTCAGCCCCATTGTCAAGCACGAGTTCAATGCACTGGTCGATAAATACATAAACAATCTCCAGGCTGCGCTGGTTTGACCAGTGCACGGGAGCCGTCGTTCTGACATGTTACCTTGACATAACCATTCCCCTGGCACCATTCCCCTGGCACAGTGCGCCGATCAGTTAAAACGGGTATAATTCGCTTTTCTCGGCAAGTTTGATGGTGGACAGGCGAATAATGGACAGTTTGAAGACAGGGCAACCGCAGCGCATCGCAAAGGTTGAGCGGAACACCCTTGAAACACAGATATCGGTTGAGGTTAACCTGGATGGCACAGGTCAACTTGAAATTGAAACAGGTATTCCATTTCTTGAGCATATGATCGATCAAATCGCCCGGCATGGTTTGATTGATATGAAAATCGCTGCCAGGGGAGACCTTCATATCGATGATCACCATACTGCCGAAGACCTGGGTATCACTCTGGGCCAGGCCTTCGACAAGGCGATAGGAGACAAACAGGGAATCACCCGTTATGGCCATTCCTATGTGCCTCTGGATGAAGCGCTTTCCCGTGTTGTGATTGATTTTTCCGGGCGACCGGGTCTCAGCCTGAATGTGCCCTATACCCGAGCCACGGTGGGAGGGTTTGATGTTGATTTGTTTGAAGAATTTTTCCAGGGGTTTGTCAATCACGCCAGGGTCACTCTGCATATTGACAATTTGCGTGGCAAGAACACCCATCACCAGATTGAAACGGTATTTAAAGCCTTTGGCAGGGCGTTGAGAATGGCATTGACCCTGGATCAACGCATGGCGGGTATGATGCCTTCTACCAAAGGGAGTCTTTAGGCTTTGACTTTTTTCTTTTCCTGATTTTCCCGTGCTCTTTTTTCCTGACTATTGTCGAGTTTAAACTAACGGTCGAATTTGGGCTGATAGTCGAGTTTGAACCAATTGTTGAGTTTGAAATACATGAATACTGTTGCAGTTATAGATTACGGAATGGGGAATCTGCATTCTGTTTCCAAAGCGTTGGAGCACGTGGCTCCTGATGCCAATGTTCTGGTTACGTCAGATCCGAAAATTGTGTGTGCAGCTGACAGGGTTGTGTTGCCAGGTGTGGGTGCTATCCGGGACTGTATGGCGGAAATGCACCGGCTGGGAGTTGACAGGCTGGTCAGGGAAGTCTCTGCAGATCGTCCTTTTTTGGGAATATGTGTCGGCATGCAGGCTCTTATGCAGGAGAGCGAAGAAAATGACGGGGTAAAATGTCTTGGCCTGTTTAATGACCGAGTGCGCTTTTTCGGAAATCCGCTCATTGACCAGGATGAGCACCCCGGAACGCGTTTAAAAGTGCCACATATGGGCTGGAATAGAGTGTTTCAGAATACCGACCATCCTCTCTGGCATGCAATCGAAAATGAAAGCCGTTTTTACTTTGTGCACAGTTACTATGTTGAGCCTGGCAATTCTGCCGAAGTGATGGGTACAACGCGCTACGGCAAGCAACTCGCTGCCGCTGTTGGTCGTGATAATCTGTTTGCGGTTCAGTTTCACCCGGAGAAAAGCCAGTGCTCCGGGTTACAGTTGTTGAAAAACTTTATGAATTGGGATGGCAAATAGTGGATTCGGGAAGACTATGGGTTTAGCAAAAAGAATTATTCCTTGCTTGGATGTGGAGCAGGGACGAGTGGTAAAAGGGGTTCAGTTTGTCGATATTCGTGATGCCGGCGACCCGGTCGAAGTGGCCAAACGGTATGACGAGCAAGGCGCTGATGAAATTACCTTTCTGGATATTACCGCCAGCCATGAAGATCGTGATACCACTGTGCATACGGTGGAAAATATGGCCAGCCAGGTGTTTATACCGCTTACTGTGGGCGGGGGTATTCGTACCGTGGATGACATTCGCAACATGCTCAATGCGGGTGCGGATAAAGTGAGCATCAATACAGCCGCCGTGTTCAACCCTGAATTTGTTCAGGAGGCTGCCAGCCGGTTTGGCAGCCAGTGTATTGTGGTGGCCATTGATGCAAAAAGTGTCAGTCAGCCGGGTGAGGAGCCTCGTTGGGAAATCTTTACTCATGGTGGCAGGGAGCCAGCCGGGCTGGATGCCGTCGAGTGGGCGAAAAAAATGGCTCGATACGGTGCCGGCGAGATTCTGCTGACCAGTATGGATCAGGATGGCATGAAAAACGGTTTTGATCTCGGTGTGACCCGGGCTGTGAGTGAGGCGGTTTCCATTCCTGTCATTGCGTCGGGTGGTGTGGGCAATCTCCAGCATCTAGTTGATGGTGTCAACGAGGGCGGGGCAGATGCGGTTTTGGCCGCGAGCATTTTCCATTTTGGCGAATATAGCATACCTGAAGCCAAGGCTTTTATGCATGCACAGGGTATTGAAGTTCGCTAGTTTTTCCCGGCCAGGGCTGGCGCTTGATCCGGATACGTGATGATTTGAGGGTTGAAATTAACCAGCCTGCTGATTGTGGCCAGGGCTATGCCCTTTTCACCCAGCAGGGGAAGTGTTTTTGTCAGGTAGTTCAGCGTGGCCGCATGGGGGTGCCCGATTGCAATGGCGTAACCCTTTTGCCGGGCGATGCCCAGCAACCGGCGAAACTGGGAGTCGATAGCTTCCTCGGAAATAACATGATCCAGAAAAACATCTCTTTCGAGAGTCGGTATCCGGTTTTGGCGGGATACCTCGGCCGCAACGGAGCTGGCGATGGTTCGGCTGTCTACAAAGTACAACGGGTGCTGTCTCAGCTCGGACATTAGCCAGCCCATCACCTCGCTATTTTGAGTCAGGCCACTGCCCATGTGGTTATTCATTCCGCTAATAAAGGGTAAGGACCGGATCTGTTTCCGCAGTGAAGCGATCAGATCAGGTCGGGACATACTGCTGTGCAGGGCCCCTTTGCCCAGCGGGGTGCCTTTGCTGCTTTCCATGGGGGTGTGCAGCATCACCTCTTTTCCTGCATCGTGTGCCTGCCTGGCCTGCGCTTTTGTATGCATGCGGTAGGGTAGAAAGGAAAGTGTCAAGGGGTAGGGTAGCTCGATAAACTTTTCTCCCAGACTACGATGGTTCCCCATATCATCAATGATAATCGCTACCACCGGCAAATTCCCTTCCTGCCCGTTTACGGTCAGAGGTAACACGGTCAGAGGTAATAATGTGATAAACACCAATACCTGTAGCGAGCGTGTATAGTCTCGACCGTCTGTTACCATGTGTCGTTTATTCTGTCGGATTTTCGGAATTATTGGCGAAAATAATCAGACCCTTCATCAGGTTGATGGCTTCTCTCAGTTGAAAATCCCTGTCAATCATACGGTTTTGTTTTTTCGCTTTATTTTCTTTTGATGTCTTTCCATTGTTGGCTGATGGCTTTCCATCGTTAGCTGAAGGCTCTCCATCGTTAGCTGAAGGCTCTCCATCGCCAGCTGAAGGCTCTCCATCGCCAGCGTTTTCTTCGGTTGTGCCATTTGACAGGTGTCTGGCAAGGTCCGCTTCCTTGAAGGATGGCCCGGATTGCAGTTCGGTGAGTTTTGCCCGTTTCACTACCACATCGGGCGTGATTCCCAACGCCTGGATGGAGCGGCCGCTGGGTGTGTAATACCTGGCTGTGGTGAGTTTCAAACCATACTCTTCATTTAACGGAATGACGGTTTGCACTGACCCCTTGCCAAAGCTGTCTGTGCCGAGAATAATGGCGCGACTGTGGTCCTGCAGGGCCCCGGCCAGAATTTCAGAGGCCGAAGCAGAGCCACCATTAATCAGTACGATGATGGGAATGTTGCCTGTCTCGTCTCCCGGGGTGGCGCTGAATCGTAATTGGGAGCTTTGAATGCGCCCCTCTGTATACACAATCAAACCATCTTCCAGTAACGAGTCTGCCACATCAACCGCCGCCTGAAGAACCCCTCCCGGGTTGTTGCGCAAGTCAATGATCAAACCTTGAATCGGCGCCCCGGCTTTTTGGTTGATTTTCTTCAGTCCGTTCAGGAAGTCTTCCCCCGTTTTTGCCTGAAACTGTGTAATACGAATATAGCCGATATTGTCCTTCAGCAATCTGGTTTTGACACTGGTGACCTTGATGACATCGCGTATCACTTTTTTTGTAATGGGAGTGTTTTCTCCTTCCCGAACGATTGTCAGTGTAATCGGGGTGCCAGGCTTGCCTCGCATTGTATTTACTGCTTCTTCCAGTGACATGCCCTTGACAGGAGTGCCATCCAGTTTGATGATAATGTCGCCGGCTTCTACTCCGGCCTTGGATGCGGGGGTGTCATCAATGGGAGAGATCACCTTGATAAAGCCGTCTTCCATTCCCACTTCAATGCCCAGACCGCCAAATTCACCCGAGGTGGATTCTTGCAGGTCATCAAATGCAGTGGGTTCAAGATAGGTAGAGTGCGGATCCAGACCGGACAGCATACCTTTGACTGCGTTATTCAGAAGCGTGGAATCATCCACTTCTTCCACATAGGTTTTCTTGATTCTGTCGAAAACTTCGGTGAATCGTCGGAGTTCTTCGAGTGGAAGCCGGGTTTCAGGAGCAGGCAGGTGCAGAGTCGCTTCGGGTATGCCGTGTTGCTGTTCGGGAGTGTCTGCCTCTGTTGCGATCGCCGGTGCACTCATGCATAAAGCCAAACCTAATGCCTGGAGGTGTGTGCAAACAGGTTTTACTGCATCGGTATCGATCGATTTTCCCAAATAAAACATTTTCATTCACTTTGTTCCTGATGTCTTTCCGTTAGTCTGACAAGCGGTGTAAGCCTGGCCAGAAGAATTTATACGGCATTTTAATTATATTGACCAGAATAAATTATTTTCCTGTTTGCCTTTTCAGCCACTTAACGGGGTTTTGCGGTTTACCGTTTTTTCTGATTTCAAAGTATAGACCGGTTTCGGTAACGCCGCCGCTATTGCCCGTCAACGCAATGGGGTCGCCGGGGTTGACCCACTCGCCCATATCTTTTAGCAGGCTGTGGTTTTGACCATACAGGCTCATATAGTTGCTGCCGTGGTCGATTATGATTAGTAACCCGAAGCCCCTTAGCCAGTCAGCAAACACTACTCTGCCGGAGTGAACTGCATGCACCGGTCTGGATTCGGGTGTCCGGATAAAAATACCATTGCTGTGTAAAGAAGTGCCTGCAGAGCGGCTTTTATAGCTACGGGTGACCTTTCCCCGGACGGGCCAGTCCAGCCTGGATTTTCGTGTGGCAAAAGGCCTGGTGCTTTCGGTAAGATTGGCTGCGGCGATGGTTTTCTCAATCTGTTTGATGAGGCTGGTCAGCTTTTGCCGGTTGGATACCTGAGCCTTAAGGCGTTCCTGCCTGTTTTTGATGGTTTTATTCAGTTTTGCGAGGGCTGTTTCCCTCTTTTTAATCGCCGCTTTTTGCAGTTTGTTTTGTTTTTGCAGTGACAGCTTTGTGGAAGCCAGTTGTTGCTTTTTTTCGAGTATGGTTCGTTCGGTCCTGGCAATCTTTTCCAGTTCGGCATTGTATCGGTTGATTTGTTCTTTCTGGCTGTCAGAAAAAAAACGTAAATAATTCATGTTGCGGGAGATCGAGCGAGGGTCTTCGAGGTTGAGCAAAAGTTTTATGGCAGGCTGGCCACCTGACTTGTAGGTTGCAAGAACGAGCTCTGCCAGACTCCGTTTTTTTTCTTCCAGTTTGGCTTTCTGCTTTTCTTTGGTCAGTGTCAGGGACTGAATTTGCTCGCCGGTCTCCTTCAGTTTGATTTCCAGTTGGTATATGTGTTTATTGATTTTGGCGACAGCGCGTTCACTATCTCGCAGGGCTTTGATCTGCGTATTTTTTTCCACTCCCGCCTTTTTCAACCAGTTTTTTAATGATCTGATGGATGAATCAACTTTTTTCAGGTTGGCTTTTGACGAGTCCAGTTCTCGGGTACTATCGGCGATGCCAGCATAACCGGGCGGGCTTGACAGGGTACCGGAACACAATAACACGAAGAGAAGGAGAAGCCTGGAAAAGCGGGTTCTTTGCAAGGGGGAACTCGGCATGGTGAGAACGTATGGATGTCCCGGCCTGATGACGCCGACATCCATCGGCGTCATCAGGTCAAGTGTGTTGTGCCAGGTTGGGTTATTCAGTCAGGGGTTGCCCTGTCATCTCTTCAGGCTGTGGCAAGTCCATCAGCCTGAGCATTGTCGGGGCGATATCCCGCAAACTTCCGCCAGATTTGAGTTGCACATCCTGTGGCCCGACATAGACGAGCGGAACCGGAAGAACGGTATGCGAAGTATGGGGCCCGCCCGTTTCCGGGTCGACCATTTGCTCTGCGTTGCCGTGATCAGCAGTTACCAGTGCTTGTCCGCCTGTCGACTCAAGCGCCTCGATAACACGTTGCAGGCAGGTATCCAGGCATTCGGCAGCCTTCACCGCCGCGTTGTAGTCTCCGGTGTGGCCAACCATATCACCGTTGGCATAGTTACAAATGATTACATCGTATTTGCGGCTTTCTATGGCTTCGACCAGTTTGTCTGTCACTTCCGGTGCGCTCATTTCAGGTTGCAAATCGTAGGTCGCAACCTGGGGGGAAGGAACGAGAATCCGGTCTTCACCCTTATAGGTCTCTTCGCGGCCACCACTGAAAAAGAAGGTGACGTGTGCATATTTTTCAGTCTCGGCAATGCGCAACTGGGTTTTGCCGAGTTTTTCCAAATATTCTCCCAGGCCATTGTCCAATGTTGATGGGGGATAGGCACATGAGGCTTTTATGTCGGCTGCAAATTCGGTCAGCATAACAAAGTCGGCGAGTTGGATTCGTCTGGTTCTGGCAAATCCGTCAAAGGTTTCATCGACAAAGGCGCGAGTGAGTTCCCGGGCACGATCGGAACGGAAGTTCATAAACAAAACCGTGTCGCCATCTTCTACGCTGTGTTTCCGGGCACCCGGCTCTGGCACTATAACAGAAGCTTTTACAAACTCGTCGGTTTCACCCCTGTCATAAGCGGCATTCAGGGCGTCTTCTGTGGAGTTGTAAACCAGTTCGGCATCGGCGCTGGTGATCAGATTATAGGCAGCTTCTACCCGATCCCACCGATTGTCTCGATCCATTGCGTAAAATCGACCTGTCATTGACGCTACCCGGCCTGTACCCAGTTGTCTTAACTCTTCGTCAATCCGTTTCAGAGAGGGAAGGGCGCTTTGGGGGGGCATGTCCCTGCCATCCAGGAAAGCGTGAACATAGAGCTGCTTCGCTCCCTGCTTCACTGCCATTTTACATGCGGCGATAATGTGGTCTTCGTGGCTGTGCACGCCACCCGGGGAGAGCAATCCCAGAATATGTACTGCCTTTCCCTTTGCTATGGCCTTGTCAATGGCAGACACCAGTACAGGGTTATCGTAAAAGGTGCCTTCCTCTACGTCTTTGGTGATTCGGGTGAAATTCTGATAGACAATCCGGCCCGCACCCAGATTCATGTGGCCGACTTCAGAGTTACCCATCTGGCCTTCGGGCAGGCCGACTGCGTTGCCGCATGTGGTGATCAGGGTTTTCGGGCGACTGGCCCATAGCTTGTCCCAGAACGGTTTTTTAGCGTTGGCGATGGCGTTGTGGTTGGTGTCTTCCCGATGGCCCCAGCCATCCAGAATAATTAAGGCGGTTGTTTGGGCTGCTTCTGTCATGCTGATGATAGTCCTGACTTGGGTGAAAATGATAATTCATTCTACTCTCAATTCTGCAGCTTTTCCATTTCACCAGGTGGATTACCCGGTTTCGGCTTCTGTCTTGTGCCAAGGCCGTGTATAATGCCGACGCTTCACCGATCAGCCTAGTATGGCAGCCCGTTCCATGAAGGGCAAATAGTCCGATTTCAGGTGCGAAAAACGGGATTCGGCATGAGCAGGGTTAGCAATGGATAGGGGTAGGAATGGATAGAATAATTGAATTTGCCACCAATCACTGGATTTTGGTCTCCACGTTTTTTGGTTTGCTGATTGCACTTTTTCTGGTTGACCGGCGAAAGGCCGGTGCATCGATTACACCCCAGCAAGTGGTGTTGTTGACGAACAGGGATCAGGGTGTCATTGTTGATGTGCGCGAGAAAAAAGATTTTTCAGAAGGGCGAATCAAGGGGTGTATTCATATTCCTCTGGCCCTGTTAAAAGAACGACATGATGAGTTGAAAAAATATGAATCCAGGACGCTTGTCATAGTGGATAAAATGGGGCAACACTCGGGGATGGCCGCCAAAACACTCAAAGGGCTCGGCTATGCGAATGTAGTCAGAATGGCGGGTGGCATGGCAGAGTGGCGTGGTCAGAATCTGCCTCTTACCAAAAAATAGGTGTACTACTAAAAAACAGGTGTACTCATGGTTGAAGTTACTATCTACACAAGTCGCGTTTGCCCTTTTTGTATTCGGGCAAAAGGGCTGCTTGATTCAAAAAGCGTGGTTTATAACGAAATTGGAGTGGATGGAAAACCGGAGCTTCGTTCGGAAATGGCTGAAAAAGCCGGTAAAACCTCTGTGCCCCAGATATGGATAGGCGATCAACACGTTGGCGGTTGCGATCAACTCTTTGCACTTGAAGAGCAGGGTAAGCTCGATGCCTTGCTGGGCATTGGTACGTGAGGTGCTGGGCATTGGTACGTGAGGTGTGTCGCCACACCAGGAGGCTGTGCCCTGGTGGTTGATATTTTGCCATCCGGGCTTATAGTTAACTTCTCGATAGTGCGCTAAACACGAGAAGTAATCAGAATCAGAAGAAATCAGAATCCAAACCGTGTAATACAAATAAAAGGGAAACATATCATGGCTGAAAACCAAGAAGCCTCCGGGCAGCAGGCTCCCCAGTTCGCGCTACAGCGAATCTATATCAAGGACGTGTCTTTTGAGTCCCCCAATTCCCCCGAAATCTTTCAGGGTGAGTGGAGCCCCAAGGTCAGTCTCGACCTGAACTCGTCTAACAGAAAACTGACCGATACACAGCATGAGGTGGTCATTGCCTTGACCGTGACCGCGAAGGTAGGAGAAAAGACCGCGTTTATAGTTGAAATTCAGCAAGCCGGTGTTTTTATGATTAACGGGATAGAGGGGCCGCAACTTGGCCAGACGCTGGGTGCTTTTTGCCCGAATATTCTGTTTCCCTATGCAAGGGAAGCCATTGACAACCTGGTTAACAAGGGCAGCTTCCCTCCGCTGATGCTTGCGCCGGTGAACTTTGATGTGATTTACGCGGAAGCGTTGCGCCGCAAGCAGGCCGAAGCCGGAGAGCAGCAGGACACAGCTCACTGACTCGTTATTCCATTGCGAAGTCATTCTGTCGCCAGGCTTCATACACCATGATGGCGACAGTATTGGAAAGGTTCAGGCTTCTGCTATCCGGAGCCATGGGCAGGCGAAGACAGTGATCTGTGCCTGCCTGATCCCTCAACCATTGTGGCAAGCCCCTGCTCTCCGGGCCAAAAATCAAATAGTCCCCCGGTTTAAACTGTGCCTCGCTGTAGGTTTTCGTTCCCTTGGTTGTTAATGCAAATAGCCTTTCCGGTTGCTCGGACTCCATGAAAGCGGTGAAGTTTTTATGGGTTTTCACTTGTGTAAACTCGCGATAGTCCAGCCCTGCCCTTTTCAGTTTTTTTTCATCCAGTGCAAACCCGAGCGGTTCAATCAGGTGCAGATGGCATCCGGTGTTGGCAGACAGGCGAATTATATTGCCTGTATTCGGGGGGATTTCAGGTTCGTATAAAACAATGTTGAACATGGGTTGAGAGAATCTGGCTGCAGTTTTGGTTTGATTTTTTGCCGGAGTGTCATTTTCGCTTCGCCTGACAGGATTTTAGTAGATTGAAGGCCGTAAAGCGATTGTTACTTTCACAGAGTCAGTTAATATGCTTCGGTGATCTATACTCAGGATTGAAGGGTACGGATATGAAAGCACGAGCTGATCCCGGGGTGCGGGGCATACTCGGGTGTGGGGAATGATCGTGTGCAGGGAATAATTGTATTTAGGGTATTAACAGATGTGTGAAGTTTTGGTCGCAGGACAGATGTATCAATCCTGTTTATGCCTGGCAAGTGGTGTTCGGCAACTTGTTTTTTTCGTGGTAACCCGGTGTTTGCCTGTTATGGTTTTTACACTGAAAATGGCTGTATTGTCAGTACTGTTTTGCGGGTATGCTGAAGCAGCAAGTGATCGGGCAGACAGGTTGGCAGAAGAGGATGCCGCGCCTGTGTCGGTTGTTCCTGCGACCGTGCTAGATAAAAATCGTCAAAATCGGGAGGTGCATGTTCAATTCTGGACTACGCGGTCGCCGGTTTCCGCTACCTCTGTGGAGCAAATTTCCCATAGCCGGTTCAACGGTCAATGGGTTCCATTTGATGACAGCCAGGTAAGGAAAACGGGAAATTACCACTCCGCATGGCTGCGGGGGCGATTGTCGATAGAAGCAGATGAGCATGGTCGCACCGGGAACTGGTGGCTTGCCTTCCGGATGCCGTTAAAAGGAGTGCTTGACCTGTACCTGATTGATGCTGCCGGCCACAAGGTGATGCGTTCTATCAAGCGCAGTTTTTCAGCAGGCAGCAAGTCACTCGATTTGCCCTATACGTTTTTTAATCTGAATGAGCTGAGTCAGCAGCACTTTGCCGGTCGGCTCCTGAATGCCGGCCCCTTTGAGTTCTATGTGCACATATCGACCGAAGGGGTGTTTCTGCCAGAAGCCAGGGTTTTTGGTAGTGCCGCCTTGCAACAGTTTTTATTCAGGAAAGGTGCGATACAGGGGACGATCTATGGTGTCCTGGGTGTTCTGATTTTTATCAGTCTGTTTGCGTTTGTTGGCAGCGGCCAGTGGCACTTTTTATTTGCTCTGACAAGTGTTGCGTTACTGGCCTTCTGCGTTGTTGCATTGAATGGCCATCTTTGGGAAAGGGACTTTGGTGTACTGGATTTTGACCGGAATCGCTGGGGGCCTTTGGCTCTGTTCGTGCTTCCGGCTCTTGTCTTTACCGTACTTGGCCAGTTTTCCAGACTGCGCTTCAATACAAAAGCGCGGTTTCCGTGGATTGATCGTGCTTTACTGTTCGTGGTTGCGAGCGGGCTGTGGAATACTTTTTTATGTTTCCTCGTTGAATACGACTTCCTGACTCAGGTGACCGGTTATTTACTTGCACTCAACACCGTCATTTTCGTGATAGTCGGTTTTGCCGTTGCCAGGGCCGGAGTGAATGGCGGAAAAAGTTACCTGTTTGCCGCTCTGGTTTTATTTGGGGGCTTCTTGCTGAATCAGCTTTCAGCCCTGGGTCTGGTGACTGTCAGTATTCGGGCGGAAGATGTCGTTATCACAGGCCTGCTGATTTTTGAGCTGATTCTGATTGTTACGGCCCTGGCCGGGTGGAAACCCGATTTGAGCAAAACAGCGTTGTCAGGCCGGGGTGACCAGTCATACGATAAGGAAGAGGAAGATTTACCCGTGCTGGATCTTATCGTGCCGGAGTTCACAGATAGTCAATTTCACCAAAACGGGGAGGTCGGCAAGGCTGATATTTACAGGGATGATAGTGGCGAAAGCAAAGAAAGCGTTGAAAAGCTGATTGATGTGAATGCCTTGATACAGGAAGAGAAGGTAAGGCAAGCCGAGATGGAACAAGATGTGGCACGCATAAGGCAGATCGATGCGCATGTTTTGCATGAGGAAAGGGCAAGCAAATTTAAAGTGATAGATATGACAAGGGCGCTTGCTCTGGCAGGTGGAGACGAGGCCCGGTTAAACCGGTCGTTGACACGTTTCCATGACAGGCAGCGTGATGCCGTCGATAAAATTTCGGAAGCCTGTTCTGCCGGTGACTTTGCCAAATCCTGCGCAATTATTGCCACATTGAAAGAAAAAGCAGGCGGAATAGCCGCCGAGCAGCTAAAAGAATCCATTGCCCGACTGAACGAGCAACTGGAGCTTCGTATGAACCGGAAAGCGGCCGACGGGCCGGAAAGTACCCCCCGGTCAGCCGATCAACCGGTGACAGGTCCCGAATCAGCCATTGAGGGGGAGCTGGTCGAAGCTGAAAATGCACTGCAACTGGTTATTTCCTATATAGAAAACCTGGGTGTCAAGTGACAACGAGGTTGCAAGGAGTCAGGTCGCTCCGGGCATTGCCCCCGATCTGTGCAAGAGCCTCCACGGGCTCCTGCACAGGCTGCCCATGGAGGTGTGGGTAGATACGCAATAACAACAATGAACCCGGTTTAAGGGTTCATTACATAAGTATCTTTCTTGGCATAGGCGAACTCTGTCCAAACCCGGTTGTAGCGACGATCATCTCTCTTCGGCTTGCTGATCATCATCTGGCAGAATGCCTGTTGTACACGAGTGCTGCCGGTTTTGGAGTAAAGCTGCAATGAGTATTTGGAGAAATCCCGAACCATAAAATCAAAAATCTGATCGATCAGGTCGTCATCTATTTTGTTTTTGTCCCAGCTTTCCAGTATCAACTGCCCATAGGCCACCAGGGTAAACAGCTCACCTACAACCAGCAGAAAATCGATGTCTTTTATCTGGTTCTTGTTGGGGCGTGCTGCTATCAGCATTTTCTTGAAGGTGGAAATCTGTCGTTTGAAGATTTTCACATTGGGCAGTTTGCACTTGTCATAGGCCAGTTTATAGTCGTGGAAGCGGGTCTTGCCCAGGCCTTTGGTGGCACCCTGGTGAAACAGGAAGTCATCATTTACCCCTTCACGACGGACGGGCACATCTTCAAATTTGGCCGGTTTGAAAAAATAATTGGCCATGAATTTAATAATCAGCGCCATATTGATGTGCACTGTTCCTTCCAGTTTGGGCAGGGCGCGAATATCCATGACGGCGTTTTCAAAATACATGTCTTTTTCGAACCCTTTTGCCGCAATAATATCCCATAGCAGGTCAATGACTTCTTCACCCTGGGTGGTCACTTTCATTTTTACCATAGGATTGAACAGCAGGTAGCGGCGGTCATCGGCACTGGCTGTGCGCATGTAATCCCGAGCCCGGTGTGCGAACAGTCGCATCGCGGTCAAACGGGTGTAGGAATCAACGAACAACTGCTTGATGTGGACAAAATCGGTAACGTAATGATCGAACAGTCGCCGTTTGGATGCGTGGTCGATCGCTTCATGGTAGGCGTGGGTACAAATACCCAGCGAGGCAAAACCCAGATTAAACTTCATAATGTTAATGGTGTTAAGGGAGTCATCCCAGGCTTTGCGGCCTTTTGCGGAAATATCCGCATCGGTAATCGGGTAATCGTTCAGGCGGTAGTTGGCGACATAGTCCTGGTTGTTAATGATGTTTTTGATACATTCGTAGTTTTCATGTTGGGAATCTACTGCAAAAAACACATAATCATCGGTGCCGTCTATTTTGCCGAAAGTGGATACCAGAGCGGCCTTGTTACCGTTGCCAATATAGTACTTCTCACCTCTTGCGATATACTTCCCGTCGCCTTGCGGTATCAGCTTCATTTCCGAGGAATAGATATCTGCACCATGTTCTTTTTCTGACAGGCCAAACGCAAAAATTTCACCATCCTGGAGTAACCTGACCGTCCTTTTCTTCAGTTCTTCATTGTCACCAAGAAAAATCGGGCCGACTCCCAGTGCGGACACCTGAAAACAATACCAATAGGTTAAACCGTAGAAACCCAGAATCTCGGCAAAGTCGGTAATCCTTGTGGTATCCCAGCGTGCACCTTCTTCGCCGTAGCCTTCAGGAGTCAGCAGGGTCGCAAAAATCTGTTCTTTTTTATTAAATTCCAGAAACTCGGTATACCAGCGACGGCTTTCATAGTCCGCCTTGGTTTTTGCCAGCCCCATACCTTCAAAAAAATCAATGGTTTTCAGCATGATTTGTCTGGTCGTTTCATCCGGGTAGGTTTGAGCAAATTTTTTGGGATTTAACAGGTACATTCTATTGTTCTCCTCGGGTTATTATTTTGTTTTTGGCGGGTGATACTGTTTTTTTTACCATCTTAGCAGCTAAAAAATGATGCAACAATCACAACATCGACTGCACCCTGGAGTGATGAATAATACCAGGTGAGTGCATTGCGAATGATTCTCGCTTGTATTTTTGTTCAGCCGGTTTTACTATTCCATCCTCATTCCCAACGTCGCAGTTTACCAATTCTGCGGAGCCAATATGACACAGCAACCCCATCGCTTTCAATTTGCTGCCATGACCGTGCCTTGCGAGATATCCATCCTGAGTGGTTCGCGAACAACGGCGGAAACTGTCGCAAAAAGGATACATCAATCCACCAAATCTCTGGAAAGGGTCTATAACTTTTATTCGGGCGATTCCTGGCTAAGTCGGGAGGTGAATCAGCGGACGTCATCACGAGTGCGTTTGAATTCGGAACAGGTTGCACTCTTTCAGCAAATGCGTCACTTGTGTGAACTCACGGGTGGACTGTTCGATCCTGCCATAGGGACGGTCAAGCTGGCGTCCCGAGAGCGGCCTGATGTTTCAAAGGAAGAACTGGTCAACGAGTTGCGGCCGGTAATGGGGTTGGACTCATGGGCGCTGGATGGTGACTGGCTGGTTTTTGGCGATACCCGTACTGCCTTCGATCTGGGCGGCGTTATCAAGGAGTATGCAGTCGATGTTGCCGCTTCACTGGCGAGTGAAGCCGGTGTGAGTTGCCTGATTAATTACGGTGGAGACATGCATGTAAAGGGGCGCAAGCCGAATGGTGACTATATCGCTATTGGAGTGAAAGACCCGCTGGCTCCGGACAAGGTGTTGTGTACACTGGCGCTGGAAAACGCAGGACTGACCACGTCAGGCTTTTATGAACGAACGGTGACCATCGGTGGCAAGAAGGGAGCACATATTATCAGCAGCAGGCAGACCGGGCCGGCCAGCATTTTGTCAGCTACGGTTATTGCACCAGGCACATTGGAAGCCGGAGTGTTTTCTACGGCGCTTATGCTGAACCCGGCTTTGTCTGTACCAGAACATATTCAATATGTGGTGGTAGGTAAGGGGAAGGAAATCTACAGCAATTTGCCAAATATCGTTCGCTAGCCACTTCTCGCCAGCCAGTTTTCGTCAATCACTTCTGGTCAATCACTTCTCGTCAGCCACAAATAACGGGAAATCGGTGAATACATCTCCCGTTTCTGTTTTATTGAACCTGTCCGAATGCTACTCAAAACCATCTGGTAACTGGTAACCTTTCAAACTTCTCTGACTGACCACCCACAGGTTACCGAAGCCATCAATTGCAACAGCCTGAACCGCATCACTATGTGTGATTCGGGCCCGTTGGCCTGTTTTCAGGCTGATGACCTCAACGCCCCTGTCAGTATCACCTGTTGCCAGGATTGTTCCATCACTGCCAATAGCCGCTGCGGAGGCCTGGGTTGCAAGGGGGATGGTGACGATTTTTTCCTTATCACCGTCTTTGGGTAACCAGTATGCCGAACTGCCGGATGCCAACACGGCAACTACGCCTCCTGATGATTCTGGCAAGAGGGCAACCGGTTTGTCGGCAACGTCGATTGTCCAGCGTTCAGAGAGGTCTTTGCTGTCAAGCGCGACGACTGCAGGAACCAATGCCAGGCCGCCAACGTAGAGTGATTCTGCATCGGCGCTGTAAGTGATCGAGCTTCCCCGAATCCCGAGTCTGGCGCTAACGGCTGCTGTGGTGAAGTTACCTGTATTGTAGGTTTTGACCATACGATCATCACCGGTGACGGCAATTTGTGTTCCGTCAGGGCGGGAGGTACTGGCGCGAACAGAGCTGTAACTGATGAAGTTATGGCTGTCGCCCGAGGCAAAGCTCAGTGCGGGAACTGCGCCCAGCGTCAGCAAAGGCTCGATATAAACCCCGACACCGGTACTCGCGCTGCTGCCTTTATACTTCCCGGCCTGTGCGACAAGCAGGGTTTCTGCCCCGACTGTGTTGATTGACAACTGATTGAACACCTGTTCGGAAGCTCCGGTAACTGCATCAACCTCATAGCGATCACCACTCACATGGAGAAAAACATTGGCGTCGAGAGGAGTGAGTTTGCCCAGGGCATCGCTTTGGAATGAGTGTAAATAGTTGTGGAATTTACTGCCAACAAAAATCTGGTCGGCTGAAGCGCTGACGAGCAAATCGATTTGATCTTCATGGGATTCTGACCAGGTCGTGCTGTCAGTTTCAGTCAGAAGCTGTAGTTGGGAGGTATCACGCTCGAAGCTGACCATATTGCCGTTATTGTCTTCAAACCCGGTTCCGCCGCCACCATCGTCGATAACGGTTCCATCACTTCGGCAGTCCACGATACCGGGATCAGCTTTGGCGGAACAGTCAACTACGGCGTATTTGTCTTCCCAGTTGCAGCCTTGAATGGCACTGACAATGGCCAGGCCAACCAGGATTTTTGTGAAACTTGTGTTATTACAGCTCATAGTTGACTCCCAGCCATGCCCATGTCATATCGAGGTCGGTACTTTGGGTCTGTTTTGAAGCCCGAAAGCTGACACTCCAGTCTTGTATCACCTTGCGTTCCCAGCCTGCGGATAGTGTAGTGTCGTTAAAATCACCCAGGCGCTCATCACTGGAGCCGTAGCCATTCACGTCAAATACCTCGTCCGCATCGCGGTAAAAACTGGCGGCAGTTTGTGTCATATAACGAAGGCTCGCAAAAAACTGCCCGAAGCCCTGTTCGGTCTCGCCGAAATAGGCCTTCCCTTCGAGCGTATGGCTGCCTGTTCCCCAACTATCGAAGTAGTTGCGGTATTGGGCGTGCAGTGTAACAGGGTACTCGCTGATATGGATTCGTTTTACGCCCTTGATATCTGCGCCGACGATCTTTCGCTCGTCCGGGCGACGGTCGGGGCTGAGGTAATAGCGGAATACCGGGTCAACTCCGGCGTCGGCAGCATTGACCTTGCGAACAATACGCTTGTACGGGTTGGATAGCTCGCCCGATTCGTACATGGCAAAGACGGACACCTTGACGAGCGATTCTGCTGACAGTATCTCGGTCAGGCCAATTTCCAGCGTGTTGTAGCTGGCCCCGCGCCAACTGTTGTCACGGTAAAACAGGGCATCGTTATTGAGGCGACTGTAGCCGATTGACAATGTTCTGTTTCGAGATCGATGCAGATTGTGAAGATGCTCGACAGAAAATCCGTAACTGTCGTAATCCTCTTCTTCCGAATGGGAAATGCCGACTGTCCATTCGTGGCGGTTTTCGGTTCGCCATGTCAGAGAGGTGTTGAAAGCAGTACGCTCGTCTTCCATTTCCACCAGGTGCGTTTTATAACCGTCAGCAGTGGCCAGTCCGTCATTTAACAGGTAGCCATCTCCGCCGGAATACTGTGATGCTCCGGTTTTGGCATCGACTACAGGTGTTGCCCCGGTTATTGCGTCCAGACTTGCCGATCCTGACCAGCTAAAATCAGTGCCGAAGTCTTTGCTGATGGATAGCAGGGTGTAGTTCACATCGATTCGACTATCGGATTCTGTATATTTCATGTGCTGCAGGTTTACGTTTTCGGTGCTGGCAGCCAGGGCCTGAACAGGTAGAATGGTTCCCTGAGTGCCTGCAACAGACAATAAAACAGCCGTTACTTTTTTTCCGGTTTTCACTATTTGCTCTCCACTAAAGAAGATTCGGCATCTAGCAGTGCGGATGCCCAGGGAACATTTTCAGCCAGCCAGTTCGACATGTCGTGTACTGAAATTAACAGCATACTCAGGCCAATCCCGATAATCAGCAGACCGGTTAACCGTTCAAACCACACAGTGTAACGGGCGTTTTTTCGTGCCCACTGCCCCATGCGGTTGGCCAGAAGGGCAGAGAGTAAAAATGGAACGGCAAGACCGGCAGAGAATACGGCCATCAGGGACGCGGCGGTGCCTATTTCGCCACTGGTTGCCGATAGGGCCAGAATGCCGGCCAGAATCGGCCCGATGCAGGGAGACCAGCCGGCACCAAATAACAGGCCAAACAGGAATGAGCTGAGCAGTGTAAGTTTGCTGACATCTTTTTGCTGGGCGCGAGTGTCGCGCATCAAGAACGGGATGCGATACAGGCCGATGGTGTGACCGCCGAGTATGATCAGCAAAATACCCATGATCCGACTAAAGCCATCGCCCATTCGGAACTGTGAAATCAGGCTGTAGAAGAGAATGCCGATAAGGACAAAAGCGACACTGAAGCCCAGCGTGAAGACCAGAGCGTTACACATTGTGTGCTTCATTTGCCTGAAGCGTTGGGAGCCGGATAAATCATCGGCAGCCTGCCCGGGTGTCGTGCCGGACAGGTAGGCGAGGTAAGCAGGTAACAAAGGCAGTACGCAGGGTGACAAAAATGTCAGCAGGCCACCTAAAAAGGCAACGGAAAAAGAAATGGTCATATTTGGTTAAACCTTGAGAAAAAATAAAGATCGGGGCGTCAGTTACAGCCGCAACCACCGCCACCCACGCCTTCACCGCCCCTGGCGGCTTCTTTGGATGTATAGACATGTGAAAAAAGGCCGTTATCCCTGGCCAGACCGCCTGGTGCCATGTCGGGATCTGCCAGTGTGCCTTTTTCCCAAGGCTTTACATCGCTTACAGGTGGCAGGTAGGAGCACCCGGTAAACAGCACTGTCGCTACTAGCAGTGAGAGCAGTTTCGGTTGCAAAAAACGCCTGGGTGAAAAAAATGGTTTCATCATCATTCTTCAAGTAGTTTGTTAATATCTTTCTGTACAATCCGGTCAATTTTTGGCATCGCGCCAAAGTGAATGTTTTTGACTTCCCCGTCCTTGAGAATGTAAATTGCGGGCATGCCAAAGGGGGCGAACGCGGCAACCACTTCCTGTGATGTGTCATCATAGACGCGAAACTGTATATTCAGTCTTTTCTGGAACGCTTTTCCCTTTTCCAGCTTTTTGTCCGTGGATACCCCCAGTAACTCCACTTTGTTCTCATCAAATGGCATGGCATCCAGTATAGGTATTTCCTTTTTACAACTGGTGCACCAGGAAGCAAAAAAATCGACTACGGTGATTTTCTGTGGATCGATATTCAGTTTTTGCAGGATTTCTGTGTCTACCTTTTCACCTTTTTGGTAAGCCAGCACGGGCTGGGCGGAAAGCAGGCATAGAAAAAATCCGGATAGCAATAACCGACAGGACACGCAACGACGTTCAGGCATGATAAATCTCTTCGGCAGTTTTTAATGGAATTGACGGTCAATGTGTTAAACCCGAGTCAAAACCCGGGTTTTAACCCTGGTCAGGAAAACAGTCAAAAAGCACCTGACAGCGGCGACCGGATACCCTGAGGGTAAGACCGGCCACCACTATGCTGGATGCTTTTTTCAGGCAAGAGCACCAGTTTTAAAGCAAGAGTATCAGTTCAGCGGTAATACTCCAATCGTGCTGACTTGGTCATCACTGAACCCGGTGCTGAAAGCGACATTCGCATCCGGTACGACTACGCCAGCCCCTGTATCTTCAAATGGTGCATAGAATACTTCCCGGATGTTTGCCGGATTGGAGATATCAACAGCGACAAGTCCCCGATCACTTGACCAAACGTAAGCGACTGACCCTTTGACCGCGCCATAGTACATGCGACCGCCACCACCGTTGTGAACACCATCGTATCTGCCTCTGGCTGTCGCAAATTCGGTAAACGAGTTCAAATCTGCTGCATCGGCTACTGGCTGATAAACTCTCAGGTTGGCACTGAAGTCACCTGTAACCAGTCGATCACTCGGGTTATCGTAGGAATAGAAGTAGGTTGCGGTTTTGATAACGGTTTCCGCATCAGGCTCTCCTGTGGTATCCGCGTCATAACGGCGAGTGGTGCGTACGGTTTTGCCTTCTTCATTTTTGAAGTTGTAATAGGCCATGATTTGATCACCCGCATTGTTGACAGTAAATGCCCAGAATGCAGGATCACCATCAACGTCAACGGTTTTGATTTCACTCAGGTCATCGGTATTGAGTGTTATCACTTTCACCGCAACTGCGTCACCTCCGGCAGGGATGTGTAACCACAGGGCAAGTACCGAACCGTCCTGACTGACTGCCGCCTTGGCTCCCTTGCCTGGTAATGCGGAACCGATCTCCCAGGTGCCGGCCACGGGATCAAGCGTCAGCACTCGTGCTATGCCATTGCCGTCTTTTGCACCGGCTGCCACCGCCTCGCGAACCACAACACGCAGTAAACCCTGGTTCCAGGTCATAACGTCCACTCTTGAATCTTCGTAGCCGTCAGGCAGGCTGATCGCTGCATCACCACCATACCGGTAGCTGACAGTATTGTCCGGTTGACGTGTGAAAATGACAATCCCGGAACCCTGACCATCGTCGCCACTTGTATAGGCGGCCAGAGTCTGACCATCAGGTGTTGCCGCAAGATGGGACATGGAATGATTGGCATGCGCCCCTGTCAGTGTTGTTACGATATGATCACGGATTTCTGATGCCGGACGTATGGTGAGTTCCATTGATTTGGCTTCTGATGTGGATGTTTCTCCACGGAAAGTGTAGCTCGATGATACGGTCAATGTGCCCGATACGGCTGCATCACTCTGAGAGATAACACCAGGCTCGGGTGCAGACAGGTCAAGTGCGTTACCCAGTGTACTATTCCAATTGTAGCTGACAGCGCCAAAGTTGGTCGGCAGGTTCATGTCGTATATGACCGCATCGAGAGGATAGTTGTGGTTAATACTATCTCCATCAACTTCGTCCAGTGCTTCCTCCAACAAGGAAGTAATGTCTTTGGTCGATGAAGTCAGCCCGCTCAGGGAGATACTGCTGAGTTTGCCACTCCTGGCAGAATAAAGGATTTCATCGTTGCCATTGAATGCCAGTGCACGCAGTCTGCCGCCCGGTTTGACAGATCCCTCTATGAAAGGGTAGGCGTCTGTCAGATTCATGATCCGGATTTCCTTGCCTACGACCAATGCTGCCCTGGAGCCGTCAGGGCTCAGACGGGATATTGAACTTGCTTCATTGGCAAGTGGTGTGCTGGAAATGACTGACAGGTCTGATGTGTTAATAACATGGACTGCGTCCGGTTCCAGAACAACCACCCGGTTGCTTGTCTTGCTGCCTGGCAACAGGTCTGCATCACCTGAGAATTCCAGGCTGTTTTTTCCGCTCAGATTGCTGGTATTGTAGGATTGCAGCAAACGGCCTTTGCTGCCTTCTGCAGGGCCTTGAAGTGTGACCAGTGTTGCACCGTTATCTGCAAGCGTCCATCCTTCGAGGTCACGATCCAGGGGAAAGGCACGGGAAGTGTCTTCATCCAGCATTTTGTTGTAGAAGCGTACATAGCCGGCCTCATCGTCGTAGGCCAATATGTCACCGGAATCAAGCTGAATGGCGTTGTCGAGACTTTTGCTGGCAATCCGTTTCACCTCGGGAGAGCGGTGCGGAACGTTGAGCTCGGTTGTGCCATCGATCGAGGTCACCATAAAGGTGGGCACCTGACCATCAGTTAGCGGCACACGGAACAGACCATAGCTGTCATCTTCAGGAACATCGACTTCTCTCGGGCCTGTGACCAACGCATACAAGGTATCACCATCATCTGCCAGCCAGCTTTGGGTGATGCGATGCTCGCTCGCACCTGATACATAGTCGGCTTTAGTGGTGTATTCGTGGTGTCCTGCCGTATACATCGCAGCGAATGGTTGTGTTTCTACTGCAAGGTCAGCGGCTGTCGCGTCCACAACGGCAATACGGTTAAACCAGCGGTTAACCACCAGGATTTTATCGCTCTCGCCATCAACGTTGATAAGAGCTACACGCTCGTCGTGGTCGCTGGTTTCCCAGTTGACTTTGTTGGCAGGTGTAACTTCTGTGTCGAAGTCGCGGGGCAATACCCTTTGTGAAGTGATTTGAGCGGCGTCGGGTACGGCGTTTTCCAATGAGCCCCTGGCGACGGCTGCATCAATGACTGCACCAATCACCGAGTAGGGGTTCGCATCGGGATTGGCGCTGAGTGCAGCTCGAATACTGGCCATAAATGCTGCTGTCTCGGACTCGCTCAGGCCGGAATCACTTTCGAGTGCCAGCTTGCCTTTCAGATAACTGGCGATGGCTGCCTCGTCAGAGCCGGTGTTCGGGTTGACAAAGCCTTCATTGTGAACCAGCGTTGACCATGCAGAGGCTGTGGCAGCACTGTTGGATGCGACCATCAGATTGTTATTTTCTCTGACGATAACCGGGCCAGACCCCGCTCCGACCGAGGCAGCCTGAACTTTCTTCAGTGTATCGAAGGTTTGGGGGTTTTCATTCGCGCTACACAAGCCATCCAGGTTGGTGTCATGGCAAAGTTTAAACGCCGCTGAAGGGCCAGGATCGGGCTGGTTGTTGTCGTTGTCTGATCCGCCACATCCTGACAATGCAGAGGCGATGAGAGTAGGCAGCAGAAGTTTGCGAAATCGGGGTGTGTGTGACATTGAGTGGCTCCTGATAATTATACGAAAAGCAAGTAATAATGAAAATGTAAATAATTATTATTTGAATACATATTACGTTTATTTCATATGCCTTTCAACATCTTCTTTCCAAAAGGAAAAAATCCGTTTTTTCTTTGTTGCCTGATGAGTCGGAGGGTGTGTATATCCTGATTGTGAAAATGTATACTGGTGCCCTGGTATGTTGATAGTGGTATTGACTGCAAACCGGCAACGAAACCGGATTAAGCTGACAGAAAGCCAAATGAAAAAACCGGGTAAAAAACCGGATTAAAAAAAGGAACAGGAGCAAGATTTTGTCAAAACAGGAAAGTGAATATGGGACTTTTGAGGCAACGGTAGCCAGAAGTCGGAAGCTGGAAGCGGATCTGACCGCCCACCCTGAAAAATACCGTGTACTTACCGGGGATCGGCCTACCGGCAAGTTGCATATCGGGCATTTGTTCGGGTCTTTGCAAAATCGTGTTCGCCTCCAGGAATTGGGGGTGCCGACTTTTATCGTTATAGCTGACTACCAGGTATTAACGGATCGGGAGAATTTTGAGAGTATCTCTGAAAATGTCCGGCAGCTTACTCTTGATTATCTGGCGGCCGGGCTTGACCCCGAAAAGCATAAAACGATTATATTCCCCCATAGCCATGTGCCCGAGTTGAATCAGCTTCTGTTGCCGTTTTTGACTCTCGTAACCAGTGCAGAACTGGATAGAAACCCGACTGTCAAAGAGGAAATTCAGGCATCAGGGCAAAAGCGTATCAATGCAGGAATGTATATCTACCCGGTTCACCAGGCAGCGGACATTTTGTTTTGCAAGGGGAGTGTGGTGCCGGTTGGCAAGGATCAGTTACCGCATCTCGAACTGACAAGAACCATTGCCCGTCGCTTTAATGACCGATTTGCTAAGAATGAGGCGGTATTCCCGGAACCCCAGGCATTGCTGAGCACTGCTCCTGTGATACTCGGGCTGGATGGTTCGCAAAAGATGAGCAAGAGCCGAAATAACGCAATCATGCTTGGCACTACAGCGGACGAGACGGCGAGACTGATCAAACGGGCCAAAACGGATTCAGATCGAAATATATTCTACGATCCTGATGCCAGACCGGAGGTATCCAATCTGTTACTGCTTCTGTCCCTGATAGAGGGAGGAGATCCTGCGGAAATCGGAAGGGAAATTGGAGATGGCGGAAGTGGCAAGTTAAAGGCCAGACTGACTGAAGGTCTAAATGAGTATTTGCATCCTCTCAGGCAGCGTCGTATTGAGCTGGAGTCAAATATGGACTATGTGGTTGATGTGCTCAAGAATGGGGTGGAGAGTGCCAGGGCAGTCGCGCAGCAGACGCTTTCGGAAGTGCGAAAAGTGATGAATATGGAGCTCTAGCTTCTTTTCCTGACTGTCTTGAAAACCGGTATTCATCCCGTTAAAAACAAAAAACCGGCAAAATTCAATGCCGGTTTTTTTGTCTGTCAGCCGAATGGGTGAATGCCCTCATCAGTAAACGTCACGGACGTAGCGCTTCTGCTTTTTCAGTGCATTGACGTATTCAACGGCTTCGTCTGCGGTTTTATTGCCATGTTGCTCAATCAATTTGTGCAAGGCGGCATCCACGTCTTTTGCCATTCTGAACGCATCACCACAAATGTAGAAGTATGCGCCTTTTTCCAGCCATGCGTAAAATTCGGCACCGTTTTCCAACATGCGATCCTGCACATAGACCTTCTCTTTCTGATCCCGGGAGAAGGCCAGATCCAGGCGGGTCAGCAGGCCGCTTTCCTGCCAGGCGCGTAATTCATCTTCATAAATGAAATCAGTGCTGGCGTTGCGGTCACCGAAGAATAACCAGTTGTCACCCCCGGCGGCAGAGACTTCCCGTTCTTCCAGGAAAGCCCGGAAAGGCGCAATGCCTGTACCGGGGCCAACCATAATGATTGGCAGGCTCTTGTCGGCCGGTACCGCAAAGTTTTTGTTCGGTGCAAAGTAACATTGTACCTTGTCACCGACCTGAGCCACATCCGCCAGGAAAGTGGAGCATACACCATTATGGTCACGGCCATTGGTGTGATAACGCACACTGCCGATGGTGACATGCACCTGGTTTTCATGTTTGTTCAGGCTGGAGGAGATGGAATAGGCGCGGCCCGCCAATGGTCTGGACAGGCTGACAAATTCTTCAACGCTGAATCTGGCTGCAGGGTAGGCTGCCAGCAAATCGACGATATCCTTGCCCCATAGAAAATCAGCCAGTGCTTCGGTATCATCGCCAGTGACCAGTGCTGTCAGTTCGCTGTCGTCGGCACGCTCACTTAACGCGGCTAAAAATTCTTTGCCGGGTGTGCGAATTTCCAGATCCTCAGTCAGCACCTCTCGCAGCGATTTGTCACTGCCGGCAACCTTTTCGTCACCCCTGGCGGATAAAGCTTCCAGAACTTCTGTTACGATATCTTCACGATTAACAGGTAAAATATAAACCGCATCACCGGCTTCGTACTGTTCACCGGAATCACCCAATGACAGTTCAAAGTGGCAGATTTCCTTGCTGGAGCCTTCGCCTGTGATTACTTTTTTGGTGATCAACTCGGCAAGTAACGGATTCTGCCGATTATATTTTGACTTTGGTTTTTTCGGTGCGCTGGCAGGCGTACCGGCGGCTTCGGCTTCGGCTTCGGCACCGCCGCCCTGCGTGCCTTTTTGAGCGATTTCGGGAAGTGCCTTGTCCATCCATGCCTGGGAGGGCGCTTCAAAATCCACATCGCAATCCACGCGCTCGGCAACTCGCTGGCCACCCAATTCTGCCAGACGCTCATCCCACATTTTACCGGCGACACAAAAACCATCGTAAGCGGTGTCACCGAGAGCCAGCACCGAGAAAAAGGTGTTGGCGAAGCTGGGCGCATCATCGGCACTGGCCGCTTCCCATAGTGCTTCGGCGTTGTCAGGCATCTCGCCCTCCCCGTAGGTACTGGTGACGACCAGTAATCGTTCCACCCGGGCAAGCTGTTGAATATCGGCATCATCCATATCCATCACCACAGGCTTCATACCCAGGCTAACCGCTTGCTCTGCCGCCAGTTCCGCCATGCTCTCTGCGTTGCCGGTTTGTGAGCCGTAAATGATGGTCAGTGGTTTTTGTGCCGGAGCGGCGGCCGGTGCGGCTGCGCCCTGGTTATCGGAGGTCACCAGCAGGCGGCTGTGCAGGCCTGCCATAAAACCGCCCAACCACTGCTTTTGACCTTCATTAAACGGCAGAGCGTCGGGCAAAAAAGGCACACGATGGTTGTTTTCGAGTTCGTTTTTCGTCTTATCGTTCATGTTCTTGCTTCCAAAATCCGGTGGATTATGCGGCGGCGCGCATGACGTCTGCCAGTACAGCAGCATAATGCGTGGCGATTTGTTCCAAAACGTCCGGGTATCGAGCGAGTGCCTGGCGATTAACCCGGTCTCTTTCAATAATCCAGACCGTAGTCCCCGTCGCTTGCGTGTCCCAGACTTCACGCATTCGCAGGGAGTCCTTGTAATCCGTCAAGCGTTTGTCGGCGAGCAAACTGGCCAGCCCTTCATCATCGTAATCAGCCAGAGCGGCAGCCATGTCTTTGGCAACCAGATCGACCAGCTTTTTATCTTCAGTTTCAATCAGTTTGCGAGATATCCTGTCGGTGTCCTGTTCGCCGGTTTTTATGGCAACCTCAAGAGTTCTGCGCAGTACGCCGGCAGCGCGCACGTACTCCAGGATCAGTTCGTTATCACGATCGCCGTAGGCAGGTACGCGGCCATCAAACAGGCCTGCATTGCCACTTTCCAGGCTTTGCCAGGCTTGTTGCATATCGCGTATCTGGCGCAGGGCGTAAGCGATGGCCAGTTCATCCACCATGGCCCTGCGGCTCATGCTTTGCAAAATGGGTTCGCTGCGGTGGTATTTTAGCAGTGATTGCGGAATCACATAGTAAAAATGCTCCCGGGCGATTTCCCAATCTTCCAGCAGTGCCCTGGCGGTGGGTGAACCTGTGGTGGCAATGTGCTGTTCAAGATGAAGTTTCAATGCCATTTCCTGACCCTGTGCCAGAGGGGTATCTTCGTTAATGCGAAACGCCTGTACCGAATCATGGCTGCAACGATCCTGAAGCTCATGCGCGGGGTCGTACTGGTAGGCGGTTCCGCCACTCATACCGTTACCGAAACCCTTGCCATACCCGCCCAGGTTGACAATGGCTCCGTTGGTCATGTATTCACAGCAAAAATCACCGACACCTTCAACCACGGCAACGGCCCCGGAGTTACGTACCCCAAAGCGGTCACCCGCTTCTCCACACACGTATAACTGGCCACCGGTTGCGCCAAACAGGGCAAAGTTGCCGACCAGCACATTTTCTTTCATCGAGTCACCGATGTTGGGGTTGTTTACCACAATCATCCCGCCGGATGAACCCTTGCCGACACCGTCATTACAGGTGCCGGTGTGTATCAGGGTAATGCCGGTATTGTTAAAGGCGCCGAAACTCTGTCCTGCAGAATTTTCAGTGATAATGGTGACACTGCCTTCGGCCAGCATTACACGGCCATTATCCATAGTGTAGATTGCCGGGTGTAGCCGTTTTTGTTCATCGGTCAGCTGGTAGTTCAGCATGCGCTCCACATCAATGGCGAACTGGCCACCTGTCGATTTGTTGCAGTTATGCAGACGTGGCCCCTGAATGCGAATGGCCGCCTGTTGCTGTTTGATAAAACAGGTTTTAAATTCGCTCAGATAGCTTTCGTCCGGGTCGAAATTTGCCTCCAGATAAATCGGTTTGTCAACCTCGACTTCATTGACTTCACGCAGCATGCCGGTCATGTCCAGCTGGCCAATCATTGCCGGGTGGCGAATCAGATTCAACAGTTGGGTCTGACCGCGAATTGCTCTCAAAGACTCATAGCCCAGGCTGGCCAGAATTTCCCGAACCTCGTGGGCAAGGTTGATAAAGTACTGTGCCAGTGCTCTGGGATCACCGTCGTACACTTCCGGGTTGGTGGTCAGCCCCGCAGGACACTTTACATTACAGTTCTTGGCCATGACGCACTTGAGCATCATCAGGGCGGTGGTGCCGAATTCAAAGGAGTCTGCCCCCAGAATGGCTGATTTCACCACATCCAGACCGGTCTGGTGTGCGTTTGAGCAACGCAGAACGACCTTTTCCCGCAAGCCGTTTTCGGCCAGAGCCTGATGCACTTCGGCAATGCCGATATCCGCTGCACGGCCGGTGTTTTTCAGACTGGTTACCTGGGCGGCACCCGTGCCTCCGGTGTTACCGGCAATGTTAATCACGTCTGCACCGGCCTTGGCGACACCGACCGCGATGGTGCCGACACCTTCAGAAGAGACCAGCTTGACAATAACACGAACCCGGGCTGCCTTGGCATCGTGAATCAGCTGCCCCAGATCCTCGATGGAATAGGTATCGTGGTGTGGTGGTGGCGATACCAGCTCAACCCCCGGTGTGCCGCCACGGGCGGCGGCGATTTCCACGTTGACCTTCATGGCGGGAAGCTGGCCGCCTTCACCAGGCTTTGCGCCCTGGGCGATTTTAATTTCAATTTCTTCCAGGGCAGGGTCGGCCAGATAGCCGGTCCAAACGCCAAAACGCCCGGATGCAAATTGCTTGATCTTGCTGGCTTTAATGGTGTTGTAACGGCGGGAGTTTTCACCACCTTCACCAGAGTTGCTCATGGCACCCGCTATATTGGTGCCCTGGGCGACAGCTTCGTGGGCTTTGGCTACCAGGGCGCCGTGGCTCATGGCGCCGGATGCCAGAGTGGCAGTGATTTCCGCCGCAGGTTGCACTCTGTCAGGGTCAATCGGCGCTGGTGCATAGACCAGCCGATCAAGGAACTCGGCTGCTCGCCCCGAGGTTCTCAGGTGTTTGCCGGGTACACCGGCGGGGGAGGCAATCAGTTTGATTTCATCGCCAAAGCGATCCCTCAGAGATTGCAACAATGCCTCGTAGCGTTTGGGTGACGAATGATCCAGGCGCAACTGCCAGTGGTGATCCGCCACCTTTTCGGCACTGAGTCCCTGAGCGCTGTAATTCAGGTTGCCCCGGGTGCAGTACTGGTCGAACAGCTCAGTGAAATCCTGGGCTGTATGCGCATTATTGAAGTTAAAGGGGAGTGACAGAATATCCCTTAGTGTTGCCGGTCGCTCGTCACGTTCCTTGTACAGGTGGCTGCAGAACTCGCGATAGGCAGGTGTAATCTGTGCGTTGTTTATTTGTTCGGGTGTACACTTGTCGTAACCCAGCTCGTGATGAGCAACCTCGTTGGGTATGTCTGTGGCCGGTTCACCGGATTCGGTTTCGTCAACGTACTGAACGTACTGAATGGCTTCTTCGGTCATATGTACGTACTCGCGAACGGCGGTATTGCCGAACGCGTGACCGGCTCCATCGGCGCGTTCCTTGAACAGGCCGAGCAGCGGGATTTCGTTTTCCTGCTGCACTTCACGAATTTTGGCATGCCAGTCTGCTGTGCTTTTGGCGATATCGGCAAACTGTACACCACCAATCGGGGAATCGATATTTGGAAACAGCGGTGCCAGTATCGGGTCATGTGTGTCAATAAAGTTGGCTTCGAAGAACTCGCCACCAATATAGCTCTCAGCCGTACACAGGCCGAATTTGCCCATGGTTTTCATCAGTGCCTTTTCAACGGCTTTCTGAAAATTGTTCAGGGCTTTTTTTACACCGGCGTCGTCACTGGCCATTTCCAGAGCACGATGATAAACCGTCAGCGGGCAAACGGCTGACGCACCGAAGCCAAGCAGACAGGCAATATCATGGGTACTCGATGCCTGTCCGGTCAGGTACACCACGCTGCTGTTAAACCGCAAGCCTTGCCTGATCAGACGCTGATTTACCGCCGATATCACCATAATGGCGGGCATGGCGGCCAGTTCATGGCTGATTTCCCGGTCACTCAACAGGATGATATCGCAACGGGAGCGAGCCAGTTCTTCGGCTTCACTGCAAATACGCTCCAGGGCATCCAGCAGCAGCTTCTCGTTTTGTTCCGGGTCGTCATAATCGGGTTTGTAAAGGGTGGATACCGTTTCTACCTGCAATGCTTTCTGGTTGCATATCTGTACCAGTTGTTGAGGTTGCAGAATGGGGGATGGAATGACCAGTTGACGACTGCCGTCTTCGCCTACTTTGGGGCTGAAATTCGGTTTGCCACCCAGGGCAACTCGTAGCGTCATGCCATCGGCTTCGCGAATACTGTCCAGCGGCGGGTTGGTGACCTGGGCGAAACGCTGGCTGAAGTAGCGCGACATACCGCCTTCGTCCGCTGTCAGGGCATTGGGTGCCAGCCCGTAACCCATGGCCGATATTTTCTCCATACCATTTTGCAGCATGGGGTCGAGCATGAATTTGAAGCTTTCCTGGTTTTGCGAATAGGCCACATGGCGTGCAGAAATGGTCAGCGTGGAATCGAGCGGAAATTGATCCAGTCCGGCTTCCGGTAAATCGGCCAGAGTAATGCGGGCCTGCTCAAGTAACTGTGCATAGTCCTTTTGTTTTGCCAGTTCTTCCAACACATCGTGAGTGTCGCTGATTTTTCCGGTGTTGTGGTCGAATACCACCATGCCGCCCGCATCAATCCGGCCTCGGCGGATGACGGTTTCCGGTGCAAAGTCAATCTGGCCCGCTTCGCTCATAACGGCAAAGTAGTCATGGGTTTCGACCGAGCGCAAAGGGCGAAGGCCGAGGCGATCCAGGCGGGCACCGACCTTGATACCGTCACCGAAAATCAATGCGGCAGGGCCGTCATTTTTCTCTTCCGAAAGGCTGAAGTAATCCAGCATGTTGCGAGCCTGGTCACTGAGATCAGGATCATTTTCCCAGGCCGGGGGCATCATGGCCAGCGTTGCCTGCACAATATCCATGTTATCTTCGGTGATACGACGCGCCAGGGTTTGATCCAGGCGAGCAGAATCTGATTGGCCGTGAGGAAAAATCACCCGCTTGTTGTGAGATACCGCGATGGCATTTTCACTAAGACGGTTTTTCTTGTCCGTATTCAATTCACCGTTGTGAGCCATGCGGCGAAACGGCTGGGCAAATACCGGATTGGGTGCCGTATTGGTCGAGAATCGGGTATGAAAGAACAAGGTGTGTATACGGTGTTCCGGGTGGGTCAGATCCTTAAAGTAGGGGATGACTTCCCAGCTGTTCAGGCGCCCTTTATATACCTGGGTGTATGAGCTCATGGAAAGCGGATAAAACCCTTCCAGTTCCGGTCGGGTAAAAGCCGGGCGTTCGATCTCCAGCAGAGCTTCGTTAATGCGTGCTTCAAAACATTTCTGGTCGGGCAGGTCTTCCGGCCTGGCGAACACGACCTGGCGAATGGACAGTTGTGCCTTCTGACTGGCCTTGTTCAGGACGCGCCTGTCTACCAGAACATCACGCCACATCAATACCGGCAAGCCATGCTTTTTCAGCGCCTCTTCAATCACTATCTCGGCATTTTTGTGCTGGTTTCTGTCGGCAGGGTAGAAAAAATTGGCAACACCAAAATCACCGTATTGCAGTGTTTCATCACCGGTGAGATATTGGTAGAAATTGACTGAAATATCGACATTGACACCCGCACCATCGCCGATGCCTTCAGAACTCATACCACCACGATGTGGAATCTTGCACAAGGCTTCGTGGGACAACTCCAAAAGCTCGTGGGTCTGGCGGCTGTGTTTGTTGGTAATAAAGCCGACACCACAACTGGAATGCTCCTGGTTCTTGTCATATAAAGATCGCGTCATGCTCGAACCTCTCTACGCTTGGTAACACCAACAAGTGGTGTGCAACACTCAATGATTGAAAATCGGGTCAAAATTTGCACAATTCCCTCTCGGATTATCGACAGGGCGCAGAAGAATACAGTCACATCCAAACTAATGCAAATCATTTTACCTTGCAGGCCAGGTCATCTCATGGCACAGATTGCGGGCCGGGGTGCCTGCACGATATTTGGAATCAGGTTGCAGTGAGCAGAGTTGTGTCTGTCTGTCAGGCATGAATCGGCCAAAGTGAATCTGGCAAGCTCTCACAGAGCGCATGGATTGCTTCGGGATTATAAACAAATCAGCCCGGGCAAGCCGGGAATCTATGTCAAAAGGACTGATGAAATCAAAAAAAAACAGGTGTGTGCCGTTGAAAATCAATAGCTCTTGTCTTTTAGCTCTTGAAATTTTCCATGGCTTTCAATGTGGCCTCGCTGATATGATGCTCAATGCCTTCGGCATCAAATTCAGCTATCTCCGGCTCTACTCCCAGACGAATCAGAAAGTCGAGAACGATCTGATGTCGTCGTTTGCAGCTTTTGGCCAGTTCCTTTCCTTTTTGTGTTAAAAAGATGGAGCGATAGGGTTCGCTTTTGATGTAGCCGCAATTCTGTAAACGCGTCAGCATTTTGGTCACGGTTGGATTGGTGACACCAAGGCGGGCAGCAAGTTCACTTGCCCGCGCCTCCTGATGGTGCTCGATCAGGTCGGCAATCAATTCAACATAGTCTTCTGTTGTTTCGTTTTGGTGCGCTTTTCTTACCTGGGCAAACCAGCGTGCCTGGATCTCGGGGGCGACCAGATCAAGCTGCCCCTGCTTCTTGGCTTTGTTTGGAGACATGAACCAATCCTCGTGTTTTATCAGGAAGCCGACTGGATACAAGAGCAATCAGGAACAGAACCGCCTGAATGACAACGATCAGCGGAGCGGTAGCCGCGTCCAGGTGAAAACTCATAATGGTTCCGGTAATACAGGAAAAAATGGAAACACCGAGAGCGATCAGCAGCATTCGATCAAAGGAGCGAGCCAGCAAAAAGCCCGTTGCACCGGGGGCGATCAGCATGGCAATAACGAGGATAATTCCAGCCGCCTTGAGGGATGAAACTATCGTCAGTGCCAGGAGAGTCAATAACCCGAAATGCAACACCCGTATCGGCAGACCAATGACACTGGCATGGCTTGGATCGAAGCAATACAACATAAGATCACGACGCTTGACCAGCATAACCACCGAGCATAACACGGCGACCGAGCCCGCTTCAATCAGGTCCGAGCGAGAAATTCCCAGTACGTTACCAAACAGTACATGCAGCAAGTGCACATCCGTTTCAATTTTTGTCAGCATTACCAGCCCAATGGCAAACATGCCGGAGAACACGATGCCCATTACCGCATCTTCCTTGACCCGGCAGTTGTTTTTGATAGAGCCGGTGGCAATTGCACAGGTCAAACCGCCAACAAAGGCACCGATCATCAGGGGAATGCCAAGTACATAGGCAATGGCAAGCCCTGGCAGAACCGCATGGGAAATGGCATCTCCCATCAATGACCAGCCTTTGAGTACCAGAAAGCAGGAAAATACAGAACAGACGATGGCAATGATCAGCGACATCAGTAATGCACGCTGCATAAAGCCATGAGTCATGGGTTCGAAAATGAGTGTTTGCAGGTTATCCATTGGTCACCATTCGGCGTTTCAGGTAGCCGTACCTGGGTGCGAAAAAAAACACGAGTAGAAAAATGACTGTTTGCAGAGTGACAATCAGGCCGCCAGTGTTGGCATCGATATGGAAGCTGAGATAAGCGCCAACGCCACTGCTGACAGTTCCAACCAATACCGAGATAATAATCAGTACGCCAAATCGGTCAGTGAGCAGATAGGCAGTGGCCCCGGGGGTGATCACCATGGCTATGACCAGGCAGGCTCCCACTGTTTGCAGGGCAGCCACACAGGCGGCACTGAGCAGTGTAAAAAACAGAATATGATAAAAGGTCACAGATAAACCAATGCTGCGAGCGTGATTTTCATCAAAGAAGATCGCCAGCAGGTCTTTCCACTTCAGGCTGAGGATAGTCAGACAGACGATGGAAATGATAACCACCTGGGTGACATCGGAATCGGTTATCGCATGAATGTTACCAAGAATAATCGCCTGCACATTGACCGATGTGGGATTCATCGAGATCAATAGCAACCCGACAGCGAAGAAGCTGGTAAAAATGATGCCTATTGTTGTGTCTTCCCTGAGCCTGGTCTGTTTTTTGACAATAGCCATGCACAGTGATGCCAGCAAGCCCGCAAAGAAAGCGCCTATTGAATAGGGCAGGGCGAGCAGATAGGCCAATGCGACGCCTGGAACGACTGAATGGGCCAATGCGTCCCCCATCAGCGACCATCCTTTCAGCATCAGGTAAGCCGAAAGGAAGGCGCAAACTCCGCCTACCATGGCGCTGACCCAGACGGCTCGAACCATATATTGGTAGGTGAGCGGTTCTAATAATAAATCAATCACTGGCTTGCCTTTACAATATGCGGGTCACTGTCTTCTCCGTAGAGAACCAGCGGCCGCTCGTCATCGGTGAGAACGGTCACGCCCCGGGGATCCTTGTCGTCATGCAGAACTTCGCCGCCCAGTGTCTGGTGGCGAAGCATACCGCCAAAGGCGCCGGACAGATTCTCTTTGGTAAAAGTGGTTTCGACCGGGCCGGAGGCCAGCAGTCGCCTGTTGATCAGCATCACATCATCACAAAGGTTCGGAACGCTGCCCAGATTGTGGGTGGAGACCACAATCAGGCGGTCTTCTGCCGCAAGCCTTTGAAACAGTGCTGACAGGGATTCTTCTGTTTTGATATCGACACCACTGAAAGGTTCATCGAGCAGAATAACCTGGCCGCCCTGTGCCAGGGCGCGGGCGACAAACACGCGCTTTTTCTGGCCACCACTCAATTCGCCAATCTGACGTTTTTTGAAGGCACTCATATCAACCCGTTCAAGCGCCTGGTTGGCTGCCTCGTGGTCCTGTTTCGAAGGGCGGCGCATAAAGCCCATGTGGCCATAACGGCCCATCATGACGACATCCTCCACCAATACCGGGAAGTTCCAATCCACTTCTTCGGTCTGTGGCACGTAGGAAACCAGGTTGTATTTCAATGCCTGTGCAACGTCGTGCCCGGCTATTTCGACACTTCCGGTAGTGGGTGTCACAAAGCCCATCATGGCTTTGAACAGGGTGGACTTGCCGGCGCCGTTGACACCGACCAGGCCACAAATAACACCTGTATTCATGCTGCCATTGATGCCCTCGAGGGCGATATGGCCATTGGGGTAAGTGACCCCGACATTGTTCAGTTGCAGAATTCCTTTCATGCGGCTCAGACCCTATTGATTGGCCAGGGCGCGGGCAAAGGCGCTGGATATGGTATGCGTGGTTACCCTGAGCAAGTCCAGATAAGTCGGCACTTTTCCATTTGGCTCGCTGAGTGAATCTACATAAAGCACACCGCCGTAACTGGCGTCGGTTTCAGCTGCCACCTGCCTGGCAGGCTTGTCGGAAATGGTGCTTTCACTGAACACCACGGGAATATTGTTTTTGCGCACCGTGTCTATCACTTTTCGTACCTGTTGCGGTGTGCCTTGCTGGTCGGCGTTCATGGGCCACAGGTAAACTTCTTTCATATCAAGGTCTTTTGCCAGGTAGCTGAATGCACCTTCAGATGTAACCAGAAATCGCTTGTCGGCCGGAATGTGTTTCAGGTCAGCGATCAGCTCGGTTTTGATTGATTTGACCTTGTCTGAGTATGCTTTGGCATTGGCATTGTAAATGGCTGCATTCTCCGGATCCATTTTGACGAAGGTTTTGCGAATGTTCTCGATGTAGATCAGAGCGCTCTCGGTAGACATCCAGGCATGAGGGTTGGGTTTGTCGGTATAGGGGCCTTCATAAATAGACATGGGCGTTATTCCGGTTGATACGACAACGCTCGGGACATGATCAATATCCTGTAGAAATCGTTTGAACCAGCGCTCGAGATTCAGCCCGTTCCAGAAAATAACATCGGCGCCCTGAGCACGAATGATGTCTTTCGGGGTGGGTTGGTAGTCGTGAATTTCAGCGCCCGGTTTGGTGATGGATTCCACAATGGCGGCATCCCCTGCCACATTGCGTGCGATATCGGCAATGACGGTAAAGGTGGTGACTGCCTTGAACTTGTCAGCCGCCAGGGCAGAACCGGAAGCGACTGAAAGGGCGGTGACTAAAAACAATGGCGACAGTAACAGGATGGCCAGTTGCCTTTTCATTTTTGCAAGTTGTATTACAGACGTACGAACAGGCGTTTCAAGAGTATCAATAGACATTGGTATCACTAATTTCAGGGTGAATTGAATTGAGGGGCGAGAGTATATCATTCGGCTAAATAAGTTAGCAAGTGCTAAATTAACTGCATCCGGCAAACAATAGGGAATGGTTTCAAAGTCGGGCGATTTGATGGAGCAGCTTGATGGAACAATTTTTTGATGAATTTCAACAGGTAATAGCCATGAGGCTGTTTTTGCTGCTTCAATACCCTGTATAATGGCTATCGCAACCAATTGTGTAAAAGGGCCGAGGGAGACCGACTGCTGCAATGTGTGAATTACTGGGCATGAGTGCCAACGTACCGACCGATATCTGTTTTTCGTTTGCCGGGTTGATGCAGCGTGGCGGTGGAACCGGGCCTCACCGTGACGGTTGGGGAATCGCTTTTTATGAAGGCAAGGGTGCGCGCTGTTTTCACGATCCTGATCCCAGTGTTCACTCGGAGATTGCCTATCTGGTTAAAAAACACCCCATTAAAAGTCATGTGGTGATCAGTCATATTCGTCAGGCCAATGTGGGAAGTGTCTGCCTGGAAAACACCCACCCATTCCAACGTGAACTTTGGGGTTACATCTGGACGTTCGCTCACAATGGTCAGCTTGATAAAAAGCTGTTCGACAAAACGCTGCGTTATTACCGTCCGGTAGGGACGACCGATAGTGAGTTTGCCTTTTGCTGGCTGCTGGGAGAGTTGCGCCATGCCTTTCCCGAACGCCCTGAGAATTTTGGTGTGTTGTCAGGCTTTATTCGGGAGCGCTGTGAAATGCTGCGCGAGTTGGGAGTTTTCAATATGTTGCTGACTGAGTCCACCCGTCTGCTGGCCTTCTGCGGAAGCAAGTTGTCCTGGATTACCCGCAAGGCTCCCTTTGGCGAAGCCCGCCTCACAGACTGTGATATGACGGTAGATTTCGTCAGGGAGACCAGCCCGAACGATATTGTGACTGTGGTTGCCACGGAGCCCCTTACCGATAACGAAACCTGGAATCGGCTGGAGCCCGGCGAACTGATTGCTTTTGTTGATGGCGTGCCGCAACAGGTTGCCGATAGCGTGCAATAGCGGGCTGCCGGTTTTATGCGCTTCTTTTTGTATGCCCGTCTTTCAGATGCTCAACGTGTTCGCCTGCCAGTGATTCACCTTCAAAGTCATAGGCGCGTCCGAAGCCTTTGACATATCGTCCTGATTTGGGTGTCAGTTTGAACAGCTTGAAGTCTTCCATTTCGGACAGGCTGTTAATTCTATCCCCGAGTCGGTCAGCGAGACTGGTGATTCCTTTTTGCCATTGATCTGATGAGAACTCCAGTTGTTTGCAGTTGACGCTGTAATTTACCCGTTTGCGAGCAAACAGGTCATCGGCTTCGTTCTCATCTTCGATAATCAGAACAGAAGCCACCGGGTTGTGTTGCAGGTTAATCGCATGAATGGCTATTTCGCTGATCAAGACATACAGGCACGATTCTCCCAAAGCAAAGGGGGCATAGGAGGCGTATGGCTTGCCTTCGGGGGTTATGCTCGAAAGCAGCAGGCTTTTGCGGGAGCCTGTAAAGTCGATGATCTCTTTCTGAATACGTTCGCCCATTTTTTGATTTTTCACGATTCTTTACCCCTGATCTGGAGAGTTGTCTGTTTCCGGTTTGAGAATGTTACATTTACCGGGCGGATAAATCCAGGCGATCCGGGCAAAGACATCAGAATCTTTATTTGGTAGAATCCCGCAAAAAATCAAACAGGCGTAATAATAAAGGCGTAATAATAATGGCTGGTACCAGGGAAAAGTTTGGCTCACGCATCGGTTTTATTCTTGCCGCAGCAGGTTCTGCTGTGGGTATTGGCAACCTGGTCGGGTTTCCGGTAAATGCCGCAAAAAACGGGGGAGGTGCCTTTCTTGTCATATACGCCCTGTTTGTGGCTCTGTTTTGTCTTCCTGTCATGTTGGCCGAGATTTCCGTTGGTCGGCACTCTGCAAAAAACCCTCTGGGAACTTTTCGATCCCTGGCTCCGGGTAGCCGTTTCTGGCCCATCGGTGGCTGGTTGGCACTGATCACGCCTTATATGATTGCGGTGTTTTATTCGGTTATCACCATGTGGGTGCTTGGCTACCTGATTATTTCTGTTACCGGCAATCTGGATCAACTGGCGACGCCGGGTTATTTCGGTGAGTTTATCAATACCAAAACTGCCTTTATCTACCTTGCTCTTGTGGCGGCTATGGTCGGCTATATTTTGAATGGAGGTGTTCAGGACGGGATTGAGCGTGCGGCCAAAGTGCTCATGCCTGCGCTGTTTATCATGTTGATAGGTATGGTTGTTTTTGTGTTGACCCGGGACAATGTGATGCCCGGCGTCAAGTATTATCTGGTTCCCGACTTCAGCAAAATCGGCACCCAGGCGATTAACAGTGCCATGGGGCAGGCGTTTTTCTCTCTGTCTCTGGGTATGGGGATTTTGATCACCTACGGCTCCTATATGAAAAAGGAGGAAAGCATTGTTAATTCGAGCAAAATGGTTGCCTTTGCCGATACCGGTGTGGCGTTTATTGCCGGATTGATGATTCTGCCAGCGATTTTCTCCTTTAACCCGGGTGTCAACACGGAAGAGCTTTCCGAATCTTCTGTCGCGCTTATTTTCTCGTTTCTTCCCCAGATTTTCCTTGCCATGCAGGACTCCATTGGTTACTTCGGGGCCAGCCTGGTGGCGGCCACCTTCTTCCTGCTGACTTTCTTTGCCGCACTGACCTCACTGGTTTCCATTATCGAAGTGCCCGTTGCCGCTGTAATTGATCACAAGGGCTCCAGCCGAAAAAAGGCCCTGATGGAGGTGGGCTTCACCATGATTCTGGTTTCCATGGCCTGTACCGTTTCGTTCGGTATGGTGGATTTCTTTACCAGCTTTACGGAGTACGGTGGCGTATCCAGGTCGTTCTTTGATGTTGTGGTTGACGTGTTTTATGAAACCATCCTGCCACTGAACGGGATGCTGATTTGTCTTCTGGTCAGCTTCCGATGGAAAAAAGCCAACTTTGACAGGGAGCTGGAGCAAGGTGATCCGGATTACAGGGGGTCACTCCTGGAGCGTTATGTGAATGTGTCGCTGGAAACCATTATCCCGATAATGCTGCTGTTTGTATTTATCAATACCGTGCTTTCAAAGTTCTTTAATATCAACCTTGTCTGATAGCTGCTTACCCGCCCGGTACAAGTTGCCACGGACAGTCTGTGCAGATTGTCCGAGGCGGCGTGAGTGATTACCTTGTTACCCTTTGTTCAGGTTTAAATCTTGTTCTTGTCCAGGTTTAAATCCTGTTTAAGGCCTGGACTATTCAACAAACGCCCGCTCTATCAGATAATCACCTTTCATTCCCGTTTTGGGGCTGATTTCAAAGTTCAGCTCATCCAGAACGGTGCGCATCTCTGCCAGCATCGATGGGCTTCCGCATAGCATGGCTCTGTCAGTTTTCGGGTTGAGTGGTGGCAAACCCAGTCGCTCGCACAGTTGCCCGTTTCTGATCAAATCGGTCATGCGCCCCTGATTTCTGAACTCCTCTCTGGTTACGCTTGGGTAGTAGGTCAACTGGTTTTTGACCATGTCGCCAATATACTCGTGTTCAGGCAGCTCTTTGGTAAACCAGTCGTAGTAGCCCAGTTCGCTTTTAATGCGAACACCATGAAACAGAATAACGCGTTTGAAATGCTCATAGACTGCAGGGTCTTGCACCAGGCTTAAAAATGGAGCCAGACCGGTACCTGTGGCAAACAGGAAAAGGTTTTCACCCGGGTTCATATCGCGTATAAGCAGGGTGCCCGTGGGCTTTCGGCCAACCAGGACGGTGTCGCCGACCTTGAGGTGCTGCAAGCGGCTGGTTAACTCGCCGCCGGGTGCTTTGATACTGTAAAACTCAAGATGGTCTTCATAGTTTGCGCTCGCAATACTATAGGCTCGCATAATCGGGCGTGGCTTGTGCTCCAGACCAATCATCACAAACTCACCGCTTTCGAAGCGCAGGCTGCTACTCCTTGTCGTTTTGAAACTGAATAGTTTCTCGTTCCAGTGCTTGACGTAAAGAACTTCTTCCTGGGAAAACTTGCTCATACTAATACCTGATTTTGTCGCTTTACGAGGGGCGCCGATTGTAGCCTATTCCAGGGTTGATGGAAATTGTTGTTGTCTGTATCGGTAGAGCGGGGTGAAATAAAATAGTATTTTGTATTAGATGCGAATGATTAGCATTTATTGTGTCGCGATAAACCGGTATACTTCCATCTTTTTGCGGCAATTTTGCGGCAAGCAAACCGCAGCAAGCCAACCACTCGGACAAGCCATTGCCGCAGCAGTAGTGGTCAGGTATCGAGCTGATTGTTATAAATTCTGGTGCTCTCTATGATGGTTGAAATCAAGATGATAGTTGTAATCAAGCGTTATTTTTTCACTCCGGTATTGTTTTTGTCGACTCTTGCCGGGTTGGTCACTGCTTTTCATGCCGTGGCAAATGAGTCACCACCGGTGGGCCAGCGTATTATTTCCATTGGCGGATCCGTTACCGAAATTGTTTATGCCCTGGGGCAGGAGGGACGATTGGTGGCCCGGGATACGACTTCGACGTATCCGGCAGCGGCAAACAATCTGCCAAATGTCGGTTACATGCGCCGTTTGTCACCAGAGGGCGTACTGTCGGTGACACCGGATATGATCATTGCCGAAGCGGGAAGCGGCCCGCAGGAAACCATTGATGTGCTCAGGCAGGCATCGGTAAATTATGTCGAGATTCCCGATGGTTTTGATCGTGATGCAGTGAAAACGAAAATTATAGCGGTTGCCGAAGCGCTGGGTCTTCCGAAAGAGGGTGCTGAACTGGCTAACCGTGTTGATGCCAAACTGGCTGCGGCTGAAAAACAGGCTGCCGGGCACAAGGGTAAACCAAAACGGGTGTTATTTATACTGTCCACCCGGGGAGGGCGAATTATGGCCTCGGGCAGGAATACGGCAGCCGATGGTATTATCCGAATGGCCGGTGGTGTGAATGCCGTCGGCGATTTCGAGGGCTATAAATCGGTAACGGATGAAGCCATTATCGCAGCGGCACCGGAAGTCATTCTGATGATGTCACGCAGTGGCGCTGAGGGTAGCAGCCATAGTCAGGCAAACGAGGAGTTGTTCGCCCTGCCTGCCATTTCCACTACACCAGCGGCCAAAGCCCGGAAGGTGATACGTATCGATGGGCTCCTGTTGCTGGGCTTTGGCCCGCGAACTGCTGACGCAATTACAGCATTGAGTGAGGCGCTATATGGTGAAACAGAGACGGATGGTGAAACAGAGACGCTTCGTCAGTGATTGCTAATCCGAAAGTGCAGGGAAGAATTGCCGGTGACCGCCAGCATCGCGCACGTTATACGCTGGTAGTGTTGCTGGGGTTACTGGTCCTGGTCAGTCTGTTCAGTCTGGCGGTGGGGGCGTCAAACACATCACTGTGGGATACCTTGTTCAAACTGTTCAACGGTGAAGAAATCAGTGTGGGGGAGCGGGTGATTCTGTTTGATATTCGTGCACCGCGAACCGTCATGGGTGTTCTGGTTGGTGCATCGCTGGCTGTTTCCGGAGCCGTGATGCAAGGCCTGTTTCGAAACCCCCTGGCCGATCCGGGACTGGTTGGCGTTGGTGCTGGCGCGGGTCTGGGGGCGATTTCAGCCATTGTTCTGGGTTCGGTATTGCCAGCTGGAGCGATCGCGTTCCTGGGCAACCATCTGGTGCCGATTGCGGCGTTTCTGGGTGGCTGGATTACCACTCTGGTGCTATATCGAATTTCCACCCGTCACGGGCGAACGTCGGTGGCGGTCATGCTTCTGGCGGGGATTGCACTGGGGGCACTGGCCGGTGCACTTTCCGGGATTCTGGTTTACATAGCAGATGATGCCCAGCTGCGTGACCTGACTTTCTGGGGGCTGGGTTCTCTGGCCGGTGCAACCTGGATAAAGCTGCTTGCAGCGGCACCACTGATTGTTTTGGCCTTGCTGGTGACTCCTTTTCTGGCTCGAAGCCTGAATGGTCTGGCTTTGGGTGAAGCGGCCGCATCTCACCTGGGTATTCCGGTGCAGCGCATGAAAAATATCGCTATTATGACGGTGGCGGCAGCAACCGGTGCGGCGGTGGCTGTTTCTGGTGGCATCGGCTTTATTGGTATCGTGGTACCTCACCTGTTGCGCCTGGCGATTGGCCCTGATCACCGTTATCTGCTGCCCAATGCGGCGTTATTGGGTGGCAGCCTGTTGCTGGTGGCGGATATGATCAGCCGCACAATTGTCGCTCCGGCCGAGTTGCCGATTGGTATTATCACTGCGACTCTGGGCGGGCCGTTTTTCCTGTATATTTTGCTGCGTAACCGTGGCGTGCTGGATATGTGAGCATGATTAAAGCGCAAAACATTGTTGTCAGTTTCGGTCGCAGTGAAATTCTGCATGGCATAGACTTTTCTGCCAATGCGGGACAGTTTACCGCGATTGTCGGCCCGAATGGTTCAGGTAAAACCACATTGATGAGCACCATTACGGGCGATATTGATTATTCCGGCACTATCACGCTGGATAATGAGCTCATTGCCGATATGAAACCCTGGGAACTGGCCAGTCGTCGTGCGGTTCTCCCCCAGTCAACCCGCCTGGCGTTTCCGTTTACTGTACTGGAGGTGGTGCGTTTGGGGCTGCACGCCGGTATCCAGGCCGAGCGAAGTGAGCTTCCGGGCCAGGCCCTGCAATCCGTCGGCCTGTCGGGCTTTGAAGGGCGCTTTTATCAGGCGCTTTCGGGTGGTGAGCAACAGCGAGTTCAGCTCGCCCGGGTGCTGGTGCAGGTCTGGGAGCCGGTCATTGACGGCCGGCCCTGCTGGCTGTTCCTCGACGAACCGGTATCCAGCCTGGATATTGGCCATCAGCTTGATGTGATGCAGATCGCCAGGCGTTATGCGAATGCCGGAGGAGGTGTGGTGGCAGTGATGCATGACCTCAATCTGACTTCCATGTATGCCGATAGCGTCGCCCTGATTCATCAGGGCAATCTGGTGTGTCAGGATGCACCTCAGGCGGTGCTGACCAATGAACGTTTATCTGCCGCTTACGATTGCCAGTTGCGGGTGAATACCACGCCGGAAGGAGGTATCCCTTTTGTTTTGCCTCAGGTGGCCGGTTGAATTACAGGTGGTCGGCTGAAGGTAGTAATCAGGTTACTATGTTCTGAATTACCGATATAATAATGATTCTCATTTTTATGGTATTTCTAACCAGCGAGGAAAATAGTAGTGGCTGATAAAAACAGATTTGCAAGGAATTTACTGGTATTGGCAATAGCAGGCGCGGCTACCAGTCAGGCGTACGCAACGGGTGAACAGGATGTAGTGATTCTGGAAAATGTCACTGTGACAGCCAGTGGTCATCTGAGTGACGAAATGCAAACACCTCATGCGGTCATAGTGGCTGATCAGGAACAGATAGAACGCACGGGGGCCGATAACGTTGCCGGGTTATTGAAGGGGCAACCGGGAATATCACTGACAGCGGATGGTGCCTGGGGTCTGAACCCGGTATTGCGCGGTCTGAGTAAGGAGCGATTGGTCATTCTTGTCGATGGTATGAGGCTGAATTCGGCGCAGCCTTATGGTGCCGTGGCTTCATTGATCGGCTTGCAGCAGATCGAGCGGGTTGAAGTGGTCAAAGGCCCGGTATCAGTGTTGTATGGTTCGGGAGCCATGGGTGGAGTTATCAATTTTATCACTCGCAAGGCCGACTTTACCGATGAAGCAGAGGTGGGTGGAAGCGCAACTCTGTCAGGATCTACCGCTGATAAGGGAAAACGCGCCGCTGCATCACTGGTTGCCAGTAACGAGCAACATGCCTTGAATCTGAGCGTTTCCGTGCAGGATCTGGACGACTACAAATCGGGTGATGGTGAAAGGGTCAGGCGTACCGGCTACGACCAACTGGCATTGGCCGCCAACTATCGCCTGAGAACCGGTGATATCGGTTTTCTGGAAGTGAGCCTGCAAAACCAGCAGGATGATGATGTCTGGTATCCCGGTTCCGTCAAGCCGCACCCCGCTCACATTACCCGAACGATTCATTCTCCTGAACATGAGCGCACACTCTACGAGCTGGCCTATAACCTTGAACTTGATGCCCGGTGGCAGCCACAGTTGAGGGCCAATGTTTATAAACAGGACGTGACGCGAACGATTAATGCTTTCTCCGAAAGGTTGCAGCGAGATGTAGTTCGAACCGATGTGACTTTCGCTACCCTGGGTGCCGGGTTAAAGCTGATGTTACATCCAGGTGATGAACATACCCTGTCAATGGGGCTGGATGGCTGGAAAATGACGGGCGATCCGGAGCGTTACATGGACACCAATCCGCCACAGTTTAATAACAATATGCGTTTTGATCCGTTCAGCGAGGGTGAAATCAATTCCCTCGGGGTGTACCTGCAGGATGAATGGCTGACTGACCAATGGAGTGTCAAAACCGGTTTGCGTTATGACCAGATCAAGGCCGATGCAGAATCTGCAGCAGGTTTGCCACCAGGAACCAGGTTGGACAAAAAAGATTCAATGTTATCCTGGTCATTGGGTGGTGTTTACCATGTCAGCGATATGGTGAATCCCTACCTGGTTGTCAGTCGGGCGTACCGGGCTCCGGACATGCGTGAGCGCTTTGAATCCAGTCCGCGTGGTGATGGTTTCCTGCACAGGGGGAATCCGGGTCTTGATCCGGAAAGGAGCACTACGTTTGAACTGGGTCTGAAAGGTGCCAACGCTGATATTCGTTACAGTTTGGGAGTGTATAGATCCACGATCAAAGACTACATTATTGGCCGGGTAACCGGTGTCAGTAACCCTCAGGGATTACCAATAAAGGCGACCGAAAACCTGGCCAGGGTTACCCTCACAGGTGCAGAGGCAGAGATCGAAAAAACACTGGCTGACAGCACCTATGCTTTTGCCTGGGTAAGCTATCTCAAAGGTGAAAACGAATACGATGATGAGCCACTCGTACGAATGCCTGCGCCGGAGATGACTTTGGGTGTGCGTCATACACCACAGTTGGGGCTGAATTGGGACGTCAGTGCGCGACTGGTTAACAAGCAGGATCGTATTGGTACCAAACTGTCGAATAACAGGGAAGATGAAACCGCAGGTTATGTGACTGCCGATGCCGGGGTCGGTTATCGCTTTATGGCAGGTAATCTTGAGCATTCCGCCCGTTTGTCGGTGACCAATATCTTTGATCGTCATTATCACGAGCATCTGGCAGAAGGCATTAGTGGTAACGAGCCGGATGCGATGGGTCGCAATGTCCAGTTAACCTGGAACTCCCGGTTCTGAGTAGTGTTTTTTAGTGCTAACGCATGGAAAAGACAGTTGCACAGGAAAGGCGCTGCCAATAGAGCACCTGGCGGAGGCTGGCCATGTATTATCAACTACCGGTTAATGCATGAACGGACTCCGCCCGCGTTTCTCATTGAACAGATGAATCCAGAGGAGTTAAATGATTCAGGACGTTATGATCGGCTGTGACTGATTGAGTCCGGGGCGAGTGCTGCTTCTCTGAATGCTACTTTTTTGAGTATTACTTTCCTGAGAGCTGCTTTCCTGTTTCAAAGAAACTGATTTTATCCGGGCTTTGCTTTCCAAAATTTTGCAAACCGTGTCAGTGACCTTCAATGCAAGTAGTCAGACCTGGTCAACCTGTGCAAACCTGGCGGTCAGCTTGAGAGAGTCATCCAGCTCCTTTTCAAGGTCTGCATTGTTGGCGACAAGTTGCTTGCCGTTGGCATCCACCTCTGTCGCCAACTTGCTTATGTGCGCCACGTTTTCCGATATGCTTTCTGCAACGGCGGACTGCTCTTCTACCGCGGCGGCAACCTGCAAGGCCAGTGAAGATATTTCTTCAACCTTGCTCTGAATATCGGTAAACGTTGTACAGAGTTCCTCGTTTCGTTCAACGCATTCTTCTGATTTTGTTTCCGCATGGGAAATGTTTGTTACGGCCAGCTCAACGCTGGATTGTATGCCATTGATCATTTTCTGGATTTCCGTGGTGGAATCCTGTGTGCGCTTCGCCAGCCCCCGAACTTCATCTGCGACAACGGCAAAACCCCGGCCATGTTCTCCGGCCCTGGCGGCTTCTATTGCTGCATTCAGGGCTAACAGATTGGTTTGTTCGGCGATACCTTCTATCACCTCGACCACGTTGGCGATTGACTGGCTTTGTGAATTCAGATTTGCGACATGAGAAACCGATTTTTTGAGTTCTTCTGCCAGCTCCCTGGTTGATTCTGCAGAAGAGTTCAACCGGTTTTTCCCTTCCTCCGAGGAGGCCAGTGCTCCCTGGGCTTCTACGGACACAGCGCTGGTACTCTGTGCCACCTCCTGTATTGATATACTCATTTCGTTCATGGCAGTGGCAGACTGGTCTGTTTCCGTTTGTTGCCGGGAGAGCTGATTGCTGGTTTCCAGGCTGATGTCCATTGACGCTTGCAAATTGCTGTGGATAGACAGGCTGCTGTCCAGCACCCGGCTGGTCGCCGCGACCAGTTCGGACTCTTTCATCTTAAGCGCCAGTTGAATCTGGCTGATTGGGTCAACCTTGCCAAAATAGACATATTGGGCCACAGGGTCATCCACAACGGGTTTTGTCTTGTCTGATACGGTATCAACCCGTTTTAATATCATCAAGGACCAGAGTGTTATCAGAATAAAACTTGCCAATCCTGCAATCAGGCTCGGAAAAGAAGGGAGCAGGCCAGAGACTGACAGGCCCAAAACGATGCCACTCAGGGTGAAAGCAATCAGGCCCTGCACAAAAAAGCTGATAGAAGGAAGCTTCAATGCCAGTGGTGGTTTGTTTTGATTTATGGATGAGTAGAGTTGCCAGGCACGCTCCCTGGCAGATTTGTCCGGCCTGGTTCTCACGGACTGGATTTCTGTTGTTTTTCCGCCATGAACAATCGGTGTTACATAGGCATCAACCCAGTAGTAATCTCCGTTGGAACACCTGTTTTTCACAATACCCATCCATGACTGCTGCTTTTTCATGGTATCCCACAGCATGCTGAAAGCCAGCGGGGGCATGTCCGGATGCCTGATCATATTGTGGGGTTGACCAACCAGCTCCTCAATAGAGTATCCGACAACCTTGCAGAAATCACTGTTAGCGTAAGTGATCACCCCCTCAGGGTTGGTTGTTGAAATCAGCCTGAAAGAAGAGGGGTAGTCAACTTCATGGTTGGTTACAGGTAGGTTTTTTCTCATTTTCGACCTCAGCCCTTCGTGGGCACGAACGCTTCCAGTCAGGTTACAAGACAAAAGGAAGAGCGATTGTGATAAAAAGTGTTTTGGTTTTTTCCGTTTCAGGGAGCCACAGTATATTTATAGCAGAATTATACGGAGCGACATTCAAAACCGGCGTTAAAATCAAAGCCTGAAACCCTGTCTGTTCGATTGGCAGTCATTGCAGGTCAGTACGGCCGACTGGTGTTTTCATCGCTCGCGGAAATTCCCTGGGAGCTTTTATGAGGGGGCTGTGCAGGGGGGAGTATGTGCTCAAGATAGGCAAGCCATCTCTTTGCTGCTGATTGCTGATTTTTGTTTTTTGCCGCCACTGATAATGCGTGTTGCGCTTCTTCAAACTGTTTCAGTTTGATATTGACAATACCCAGTAGCAGTTGCGCTTCAGGGAGTTCCCGTTTCGAGCGAGTTAGCAGCTTTTTCAGTGAGACTTGAGCAGAACGCCAGTCTTGCAGCTGAATCTGTATCGTGGCAAGTTCCAGCAAAACCTTGTTGGAAGGTGAGGTTCTGTGCAAACGGGACAACACGGCGGCGGCCTTTTTTTTCTCCCGCGCACTTATCCAGCAGTTGGCCAGTAACCTCAGCGTTTTTTTATTCGGTTTGAGAATACCGGTTTTTAGCCCTTTTTCCAGTACCTTGCCTGCGTGAAACGGGATGTTGGCCTGTAGCAACATCTGGGCTAACAAACGATAGTCAGGGGCGCTTGATAAAATACCTCGCTCATACCCCATTCGCTGACTGGCCAGGGCAGCCTTCTGTTGCCCGTTCTGTAACTGTAATGACACCAGATTCCTCCAGTTGTCAGGCCGTGCGGGGTAATGGTTGAGCAAACGTCGCTGTGCTTTTACGGCCTGCCTCCATTGTTTTAATTGCACATAGGCCGCCACCTTCAGCTGGAACCAGTTTTCCGGTGCAACCGGCCGAAGACTGATTGCAGCCGAAATGGGAGGAATGACCTGTTTCCACTGCATTAGCTCGCTATAAGCTTGAGCCAGCATCAGGTAGTCCTGTTCACTGATGCTTCCGGGGCGAAGTTGCATCCATTGTTTTAGCTTCCGAATACATTTCCGCCATTGTTCTTGCACACAATAAAGTTGGGCCAGCGTGTGGCCAAGACTGATTTGCTGATCTTCCGGCAGCGCTTTCAGTTGCAAGGATTCGCGCAGATAGGGGATGGCTGTTTCGTAGTGTGTCCATTCCAGCTCGATTTTTGCCAGGCTTGAAAGCGCCAGTGCCCTGGCGTAGTCCGCTCTCACCTGTTTTTTGATGGTGAGAAGTTGCGTGTGAGCTGTTTTTAGATTGCCTTTGTCAATTTCGTCAAATGCCGGTTTTAGTAGTAGAAAATCCTGTTGAGACAACTCGACCTTTGCGTTGGTGCAAATCGGCAGCAATAAAAATAAAAGCAGTAAAGTTCGAAAAGTACGCATATTACTCATTTAATGTAAAGCCCAACTCCTGGCTGGCTCGATAGGCAACGGGTTGTCCGTTTTCAATACGAACTTTAAATCGCCAGTGTTTTAGTGCCCTGAGAACTGCCTTGTCAAACACACCCCTGGGTGTGGATTCTATAATTTTCATCGAACCGGATTTCACTCTGCCAGACTCTGTGACGACAAATTCCACCACAACCCGCCCTTCCTGACCTCGCAGTTGCGCACGCCTTGGGTAACGAGGTAACACCCGGCTTGTTACGGTCGGATTGGTCTCTATGGACATAACCGCAGCGGGTGTTGAAATACGGGCAGTTTTCAATGACGGCGCGGGTAGGGGCAAGTCAGTCAATGATGCGGATAACTTCACTCCTGCGTCAATTTTTGGTATCTCGATAGCGGGTGGCGGAGTATCGACTACCGGTGCGACATTGACGTTAATCTGTGGTACCAGTGGAGGAAGTTGAGGGGTGTTTTCGGGCTCTTCCGGCAGGCGGCGTTCACGAACTGCAATTTCTGATTCCTGAATATGCATGGAAAAATCCAGATTTGGCTTTATCTGGCGGGAGTCGGGCTGAGTGTTTTCCATATGAGTGATCAGTGCCAGAGCGTAAAACAGGAATAGCGATACTATCAGTGAAACAGGTATCGACACTAACGTCCGGCTAATCATTGTCTCCATCCGTGGTGGCAACGGTGTATTGAACCCTGGCGAGGCGTAACTGGTCGATAACGCTGATTAGCTGGCCGGTACTGGAAGCCTTGTCGGCCTGGATCACCACACTGACTTCCGGTTGCTCGCTGCGAAGTCGCTCGATTGCCGGCCTGATCATGCGTATATCCAGTGGTTTTCGGTCAAGCCAGATTTCATCATCAGAAGAAATGGCTACCAATAATGCCACTGCTTTCTGAGCATCACTGCTGTCAGCCGCAGGTCGATTGACATCGATTCCTGACTCCCGAATAAAAGAGGTGGAAACAATAAAGAAAATTAACATGATAAATACCACATCCAGCATGGGTGTCATGTTGATTTCGGCGTCGTCCTGCTGTTGGGACAGATTAAGTCGTTGGCGCATCAGTCATTCTCTAACTTTAATTCCAGTTCTAACTCTAACTTTGATTCTGATTCTGGTGTAATGTCAGTCTTAACTTTTTCTGTTCAGCTTCTGACCAACGGGATAACCGGTTATGAAACAGTAAACCGGAGACAGCGGCTGCCATCCCTGTCATGGTGGGGATGGTTGCGCTGGCGACACCGGCTGCCATTAATCTGGGGTTGCCGGTGCCGTATAGAGCCAGGCTGTCAAATACCTGAATCATTCCCGTTACTGTTCCCAGCAGGCCAATGAGTGGGCACAGGGCAATGAGGGTCTTGATCAGCGGGAACTGGCTTTTAAGTGCCAGATCCAGATCACAGGCCAGGCTCAAGCGCTTTGCGGCCACCGGCTCGGCCTGCAGGGCTGACAGTGTTTGGCGTAGCTCTGACGGGTAACTGAAACCCCGATAGAGTAAACGCTCGATGATCAATGCAAACATCAGAATGCTCACCATTAGAATCAGGTATAACACCCAGCCGCCTGTTTGAAAGAACTCTCCCAGGGCAAACAGCCAGTCATTGATGCCCGGCAGTTCAGGAAGCACCACTATCGGCCCCTGTGTTTGAATCCCGGGTTGTTGTTTCTACCAGCAAGCCCAGACTTTTTTCCTGTAATATTTGTACCAGGCGACGCCCTCGCGTGGCCAGGTAGCTGTGACAAAACAATAGCGGTATCGCCACGATCAGGCCAAGTACGGTTGTCATCAGTGCCTGGGAGATTCCTCCGGCCATCAATTTGGGATCACTCGTGCCAAACAGGGTAATACTCTGGAATGTTGCGATCATGCCGATGACGGTTCCAAGCAGTCCCAACAGAGGCGAAACGGCGGTTAGCAGCTTGATAAAGCTTTGGCCGCGTTCGAATCCGGGTAATTCCTGTAAAATGGCTTCGTCGATTTTGAATTCACGTTGCTCATTGGTCAGGTTCTGCTCCTGTAAAGACAGTAAAATTCGACCCAGGGCGTTATTGCGACTCAATCGGGAGGCATGGCGCAGTTGTCTGCGGATCTGAAACTCGTTGCGCAACATCAAACTCATTTGCAGGAAGGCAACCAAAAGACCCGATGCGCCCAATAGTAAAATAAAGTACCCGACTGCGCCCCCTTGTTGAATACGCTCCAGCAGGGTTGGTTCCCGGTCGAGCAACAGAAACAGCTCTCCCCGTGTCGGGTCAAGTGTCACTGCACTTTGCCTGCCGGCCATATAATCCAGTAATGCAGAGCGGGCACCGGACGGTTGGGTTGGTAAAACGGACAGGTTCTGTCGGGAAGTATTCCAGTTAAGGTACTCTCCGTCTTCTGTCGTGGCTCCGAACAGGCCAAAGCGGATGACTTCCCTGGTTGTCGTATTGCCATCTACTGCCACAACCGGTGTCCTGAAACGGCTGATGCGGCCGGATTCAGTGATTTCCAACTGCAATTGATACCAGAGAGCCTGCAGTTCCCGCAGGGACGGGACACGGTTCAATTCGGCAAAATCAAGCTGTTTTTCCCGGTCAGGATACTCGGCGCTGACCAATGATTTCGACAGTACAGAACGCAGCTTGCCAGCTTCCTCTCTGGCTACTCCGAACACCTCTCCCAACTGCCCGGATCGCTGCTCGATCAGTGCATAAAGCTCTGCCAGCAGAAGATCATTGGCATCAAAGGTTTCTTTCAATCTGGCCTGTTCCTCTTCCGCCCTTCGCAATCTTTGTTCGCTTTGGGCCAACAGGTTCTGTTGCTGTTTCAGATCGCTGTTAAACAATTGCTCGCGCTTGTTGTCAAGGCTGCGATCTCCTGCTGTAAACTCACGCACCTTCTGCAGCAGGCCATTGAGGGTGGCGGGTGCGGGAGCGGAGGGGTCGCTGCCAGTCGCCGCCGTCACGGAATTTACATGAAAGAACAAAACAGCAGCCATTAAGAGTTTTTTGATCACGACCGAGGCTCCGGGGATGGTAAGGGCAGCTTGATCAAGCCGGGTACTTGTTGTTGCCGTGCAATTTGTATTGCTTTTCTAAGGGCAAGATTCTGACTTTCTGTCAGGGGTTGCCAACGAGATTCAGCCGGCAACCATTGACCGCCCTCCTTCCCGTTCAGTGTCTGGAAATAAAGTGCAGTGCGCCCCAATCGCAGGAAGCTGACCTGCCGTTGATCATCGTTTATATCCAGCTTGCCGCTGTAGGCTTCAAAGGTGCTTCCGTACTGAACCTCGATCATATAGGCTTCGACGATCTGGCGGTATTTTTCAGCGACACTGACATCCGCACGCAGTAGCAGTTGTTCAAGCTTTTTCAGGCGCGTGTGGCGTTCATCCGGTAAAAATGGCATGTCTATTTTCACAAAGCGCTGCAAGGTGTCCAGCATCTGGTTCAACATGGGCAGCACAGCCTGATCGGTTTCTTCTATTGACTTCAGTTGCATGCGAAGATCAGCGAGTTCGCGTTGCTGGGACTCTATCAACAGGCTCATCTGGCGATTATAAGTCTCTGTGACATCGGCCATTCGTTCATTGCCGAGGTACCGGGCACGCGAGTCTTCCAACTCGGCTTCAATGCTGTTAATACGCTGTTGGGATTGTTGTGACCCCGAGTGGCTGTGAATGGTTTTTTTTTCGGCACGGGTAAGTTGATTGGCCTCCAGTGCCAGGGAGACAAGTAACAACAAACCGGTCACCCGGGAAAGTGGGCGAATTTTCAAGAAAGGCGGCATTACATAACAACCTGATTGCAAATAAAACGAGAATGAGAACGATTATTCTACAGTGGAAGCGATTAATCAAACGACTTGCACCGTGATAATGCGTGTAGTTTATAGTTTTCCCGGGAAATCTGACAGGATTAGTGTGATTTGATCTGCGTTTTACTGATTGTTTGTGTGAAAAAGCAGGCAATTTCCGGTGGCCTTGCATATCGCCTTGAATTGTCGGTATTCCAGGTCGGTGAGCGGTTGGATTGGATCCGGGCCTGCATCACAATAGAAAACCGCGACCGGTTTTTTTTCCACGAATACAGACATAAGGAAAAATTCCCCGGCGCCGGATATTCGTTTGAATTCATCGGGGATCATGTCCCATACCTGTGGCCTGGACTCCGGTTTTACCCAGATGCTGGCAGGTGCGTCCAGTAACCGGCGGAACAACGAAGGCCTGGTCAGGTCGATTTGGAAACTGCCCAGTTCCTCATAGTCATCTGTGCCCCGGGTATAATAGGCCTTGAGCCGTGTCACTCTGGTGTTCACCAGTGCTGCTGTGCAACGTTGCATGCCCAGGCCGTCAACCAGGCCCTGTACTGCCGAATCCATGATGCTGTGAATATCGGCAAATTCTTCCGGCCTCTCATTCATGGAGCAGACCAGTGTATCGAACATGGCCTGGTTCCGTTTTCTGCCTGTCAGGTGTGTTTGTGCCTTCTCAAGGGTGGCTGATTCGGTTTCATTGGCGGGGTGGGTGGTTGCCGGAGTCTCCCCTGATAATTCCTTTCCTGAATCCTGTTTGCCTTTGCGGGCGGGTTTGCTTTTCTGCTCGGCACATTTTTCCGATCTTGCCAGCAGGGAGTCGATTATCTCGTCGTCGAACGAGTTGAACTCAATGTATTCCCTGCCAGGGAGAAACAGCTTGGCAGCAGGTGTCATTACTCCCGGGTAGTGGTACGCCCTGGACATCGCAGCAGCAACTCTGTGGGTCATGGCGATCGCTTTGGGAGTGGGCAGCCTCATAAAAACCGCGAGCACCTGTTGGTAGTGGTGTGTTGTTGCAGAGTACCAGTCCTGAGCGGCCGAGTTTGCCAATCGGTGACAAAGTTTCAATACGAATACCGGCTGGTTCATCAGGTGATGAATGTGCCTGTCGTCCGTGTCATTCGGCGGCATATCGTCTCGGGCCAGGCAAGCGATACTGTTGAAACGGGTTTCGTCAGGAGCAGTATCGCCAGCCAGCGCCTGTTTGGACAAATCCGGCACAGCCAGCGTTTTAATCAATGACCTGCTGATCGCTTCGGAAGTACAGCCCAGAATTTCCATCTCTGCTTCTTCCTGCGACTGATTGTTATTCTTGACGGCGTATCTCACCAGGCGCATTTCGGGTGTGGCGAATCGCCAGAGAAACCATTGCGGAGTACCGGAATACAATGCCCCCCAGAAAAGGGCATCCTCGTTGAGTGCAGACCGGGTTTTGCTGATTTCTTTCGCCAGAAAAGCTGACAATAAACTGGTGTTCAATGCTCGCAAATAGCAGAAGTGCCGTATATTTGTCGGGTCAGGTTTAAAGTAGGGCAGTTTTGATACCACCTGCCTTACATGATTTACGCCCATCATGCTGATGGCATGATTGAGAGAAGCGCTGTTTCGCGGATTCGATTGTGCTGTTTCCCCCATTGCTTCTGCGAGCCTGTTGGCGTGGGCGATCAGATGATACGACAGAACCGGGTCTGTTGAAATCAATTTGGCCAGAGTGTTATAGGATGGTGTTCCGCATTTTAATAACCACAATACCGACTTTCCCACACCGGGTGTGGCAGGTAGCGAGTTTGCTGCGAGGTACTTGTGCCACCCAGCGGTATCTGTAGGCATTTTCTGTCTGGCCATAATGGTTTGCTAACTTGTGGAAGTTGACATTAAATGATTCAGAGAACGATTTATCCAACCGGCAGTGCATCTGACTGCAGTGCATCCAGCTGCAGTTTATCTGATAACTATAGTACGCAGTTCCTGTTTTTTCAGCGGATTTTGCCCGGGCAGTATTTTAGAATGAGTAAATGCTTTTTAGCCACGCGTGAGGATGATTAAAGAATGTTGGTGAGGTTTTCTACACAACTGAACTGTACAGAGAGTGAGCTTTGGGGAAAAATTATCGAACCGGAATCTCTCCGGTTTATCGCTTCTCCCCTGTTAACCTTTGTACCTGTAAACCCTGGTGTAATTAACAGTGAATGGGAAGTGGGTCGGGATTACCTGTTTAAGCTGTATCTGGTTAACTGTATCCCTTTGGGGTTGCACACGATTCAGATTGTGAAAATAGATAAAAATCGGAAGGTCATTCTGAGCCAGGAGAAAAGTTTGCTTGCTCCCGTGTGGAATCACACGATTTCTTTTAGGGAAATAAAGCCCGGCCTGGTGAGCTATAGAGATGAAATTGAATTTGAAGCGGGGTGGCTCACTCCAGTCGTTTTTGTTTTTGCCCATGCGTTCTACCGTCATCGGCACAGACGGTGGAAAGTGCTGTTACATATGGACAAAACTGATGACTGACAACCAAAGTCAGCCGGGCGCGTAAACGTGCCCTTGCTTTCAGGTGGTCAGGTTATTGTGTGATTTCATATTCAAATCCCCCAGTGTTGATCTCAGCTTTTTAAAGTTTGCAAAGCGCTCCTCGGAGATGGCTCCGGACTCAACGGCCCTGGAAAACGCACAGCCCGGTTCATGGTCGTGCTGGCAGTTTCTGAATTTGCATGTGCCGATCAGCGGGCGAAATTCCCTGAAGCCGAACAACAATTCATCGTCATCCATATGCCACAGGCCAAACTCCCTGATTCCGGGGGAGTCAATCAGATTGCCGCCGCCTGGCAGATGGAACAGACGTGCTGTGGTCGTAGTGTGTCTTCCTTTCATGTTGGCATCGGAGACTTCTCCGATTCGTATATCCTGGTCAGGTAATAATGCCTTGATCAGGGAAGACTTGCCGACTCCTGACTGCCCGGCCAGCACGGTATTTTTTTGATTCAAAAAGTCTGTAAATGCCTCCAGGCCATTCTTCTCAACGACTGAAGCTGTCAATATCCTGTAACCCAGGCGTTGATAGCTGCCCATCAACGCTTCCAGTTCATCCCGGTTCTGATCATCAATGAGATCCGTTTTATTGAGGAGAATGACAGGCTCGATGTGCATATTTTCCGCCGCCACCAGATACCTGTCTATCAGAATGGAATAGGTCAGTGGCACCGGAGAGGCGACAATGACCAGGTTGTCGATATTGGAGGCCACGGGCTTCAAATTGCCATAGCTGTCCGGCCGTTGCAGCAATGAGCGGCGTTCCAGCACGGTTTCGATAACGCCGGATCGGTCGCTTCCCGCACGCCAGATCACTTCGTCTCCGGTTACCAGGTTGTCGATGTTGGCGCGGAAATGGCAACGGTGGAGCACTCCTGTGTCCTCTCCTTCCAGAGCCTCGACATCGATCAACTTGCCAAAATGGGAAATTACCAGCCCTTTTTGTTCACAGCTAAGATCACCCGAGCTGATCTGGCGAGATATATCCCGGTCTTTTTTTTGGGCACGCAGGCTCTTCTCCTGGCTGATTTTGTCAATTCGCCATTTTTGTTGTCGATTCAGCCTTCTTTTTGCCATTCCATCCCCCGACAGGGTGGTTTCTGGTTAATTCGCACCCGCCCATAAGTTCTCAACGCATTGATATATTGGGAAGTTTCTTCTCAAAGTGGTAAAAAATCCTCCTGGATTTGTCAGATACAGGTGTGCGAACAAAAAACCGGATAACCAGGAGAATTCCGCATGCGAAAAGCCCGCATTGCCCGGGCAAGTATATTTGAAAACTGCTCAAAACACGAGTTTGGTTAGGCTGCAATCTGGTTCATCCAGCCTGGCACACAGGGGGATGCCATCAACTTGTTGATGGCTGCCGGTGCCCGGAACTTTGGAAAGTGGATGGTCGCTTTCTTTTTGTTCGAAATTTATGGTTAATTCCGGGTACTATGTATGAAGACAGAGGCTCAAAAAAGCGGTGAGGTGATGTGGATGAAAGCAAAAGCACCCACATTATCATGATGAAAACCGAATTTTTCAGGGCCGACCAAACAAACTCAAATCTATTTGCCATGAAAAAAGTAGCAAGAAATGTTTTTGTCGTTTCAATATTATTAGGGCGTGTTGACGTTTCGCAATAACTTGTTGATTTAAAATAGCAAACTCGCAATATTGTAGTTCTCACACAACTATACAACGAGTTTGCTATG